>ERZ1108168.523-NODE-523-length-28551-cov-9.368438_pt1 | contig 28551 bp, 18 predicted proteins | sample MGYA00403704_ERZ1108168 | MGnify/ENA primary metagenome ERZ1108168 (study PRJEB35170, sample SAMEA104062421) | human gut metagenome | biome: human gut; feature: human-associated habitat; material: faeces | place: Denmark | collected 2012-06-12 ...
TATATTTCAATTATTTCAAAGAACTATTTATCCACTTTTACGGGACAGTAATGATATTATATTTCACAAAAATACAGAATGAGAAGGATTTTGAAAACAAATAACGTAAAACTTTGGATTTTAATCGCATTACTTACATTGTTTTATGGATTTGCATTTATTTTTTCAGAGTTTTATGGTTCACCTTTTGGGGGTGTTAAAGACTTTTGCATTCTTGCCATGCAATGGGGAATAGTTGTAATGGGTACCATGGGACTTTTGTATGCTTTAGTTCTGAATAAATACGTATTTGCTGTTTTCTTCCCTTTATTAACAGTTTTGTGTACCCTGCTGACTTATTTCAGATATACCCTGCAAGTTGCATTGACTCCGATGATCATTGATTTAGCTTTGGTAAACGATGCACGTACTTGTTTGGATGTTTTTAGTTTCCAACTTGTTATTTGGCTCATGTTAGCCTTTTGTTTATCTGTTTTTTGTGTTTATTACAGATGGAAATATATAAAAGTAGAAAAATGGTATTTTCATTTATTGGTTGCATTCATGTTAATAATGCTGACTAACGCGTGGATACCCAGATTGGTTCGTCCCGTAACAGAAAGAATACCTTATTCTATTTATTATAATATATGTCGTTATATAGACGAAAAAAAGATTGTTTCAGAAAAAAGAGATACTTTCAACGAATCACAAGCTATATGCCATAGTGATTCTTTGACAGTAATATTTGTATTGGGAGAATCTTTACGCTACGATCATCTTCAGCTGAATGGATACGAACGCAATACAACTCCACTTTTGGCTAAAGATACATCTGTGGTATCTTTTCCTGATATATATACAGAAGCATATTACACACATACTAGTGTTCCCCATATCCTGACTCGTGCCGACAGTATTTATCCTGAAAGAGCCTATAGTGAGCAATCTTTTATAACTCTGTTCAAGCAGGCGGGTTATCGTACTTCCTGGATTGCCAATCAGGAGTCTGTTGATACCTATGTATATTTTATGAATGAATGTGATACATTGATTTATGCTAATAGGGGACAGTCATTATATAAGTTTGATAAATGGCTTGATGGTGATTTAATGCCTTATTATGAGGATGAACTTCAACACGGAAACACAAAGAAATTTATCCTTTTGCATACTATAGGTTCTCATTGGTGGTATAATGCCCGTTTTCCTGATTCTTTTGAACAGTTTAAACCTGTTATTAAAAGTAGAGTTGTTTCCTCCTGCACGCGTGAAGAGATGATAAATTCTTATGATAACACAGTTTTATATACAGATTATGTTATGAGTCGGTTGATTAATGAATTGAAGAAAAAGAAAGCTATTTTATTTTTCCTGTCCGATCATGGTGAAGCTTTGGGTGAAGATGGTTATTATCTCCATGCAGAAGATTATCCTATGTTACATCGTCCGGCATGTTTTGTTTGGTATTCTTCTTCTTATGCTTTAGCGTATCCTGATAAGATTCGCAACTTAAACAAAAATAAAATGAAACACTATAGAACTGATTTTATGTTTCATAGCATATTAGATGCTGCTGATATAGAGAGTGAATACATTAATAAAAAATTTAGTATATTGGAAAATTGATTATGAGGCGTATAGATTGGATAGATTATGGTAAAGTAATAGGAATATATTTGGTAGTATTAGGGCATACCAATTTATTTTTCTCTTTTAAAGATGGTATTTATATATTTCATATGCCTGTATTCTTTTTTATATCAGGATATCTTTTTTCATTCTCACGAAATCCTGTCTATAAAGATTTTGTAAAAAAAAGGTTTAGGCAATTAATTATCCCTTATATATGGATAAACATAATTACCTATTTATTCTGGTTTGTTTTAGGAAGACATTTTGGAGATGATGCTAATGCAAATATTCCATGGTATGATCCGTTAATTGGCGCTTTATTAGGGAATGGAAGTAAATTGATACATGATGTTCCTATCTGGTTTCTTGTATGTTTATTTGTAGTGGAAAATTTGTTTTATTTGTTATTCAAAAGGATAAAACATTTTTGGATTGGATTAATAATTTTTATTATAGTAGCTTATCTTAATTATACGTTTAATCCATATCTCATACCTTTTAGTTTTAATACAGCTATTGTTGCTATGATATTTTATGTATTTGGATATATGATGAAAGAAAAAGAATTCTTTAGAAAGTCCAATGTTTTATATTTGATTATAGCTTTAGGAATTTTAATATGGGCATCCATTTTAAATGGAAGAGTAGAAATGTATAAAAACTTTTATAATAATTATTTTTTGTTTTTATTGGGAGGGACAGCTGGTATAATTTTTATAGTTAATATATGTCTTTATTTATCTTCATGGTTTGGCGATGCTAACTGGATTAAATATCTTTCAAATAATACTATAATCATAAGTGGATTTCATTTAATGACATTTTCTTTTATAAAAGCTGTGATGGTTTATATCTTATCTATTCCTCTCACTGTTTTGGAAGGAAAAATAGGGGTGAATATTCTATTTAGCATTATTAGTATGATTCTTTGTTTGCCTTTGATTTTCTTTATAAATAAGTATTGTCCTTTTATTATAGGTAGAAAATTTAAATAACATCCTAAAAATAGACGTACAGTTTTTAGGATGTTATGAAGATATTGATTATTCTGTTATTAATAATATAATTTTCGAATTTAGATATATATGTGATTCTCATAGATTTCTATAATAAATTAAGTACTATTGATGAAAAAAAATTATTTAATTTCATTTCTTCAAATTTATGGTATTATATTGGTAGTTATTGGACATGCAAATACTACTTGGTCGGATGATAATCCTTTACAGCCATTTAGAGATTGGATCTATAGTTTTCATATGCCATTATTTGTATTTATTTCCGGATATTTATTGCAATATACTTTACAAAAAAAAGAAAATTCTATTAATAATTTAGTTTCAAATAATTGTTTGAATTTTGTATATCAAAAAGCTAAGCGATTGCTATTGCCATATTTATTTATTAGTAGTCTTGTTTTTCTACCTAAAGTTTACCTTAGTCATTATGCATTACATCCAATAGATGGTAATTTTGAAGCATGGGTACATATGCTTATTTATCCATGGGATAATGTTATAAGAATTTATTGGTTTTTGCCAACTTTATTTATAATTACAATAATTAGTGTCTTGATAATATGGTTGTTTGGTAAATGTAATAATTCTAAAAATTTATATTTTGTCATAATAGGATTATTATTGTTGATGATTTACAATCCATTGCGCGGATTTCTTTTGTTTAACTTGGAAGGAGTTATTCATTATTTAGTTTATTTTGTATTATGAATTTACTATTCTTTATTTCAAAAACAAATTGATAGGGTGTTATGCCTGAAATCTCATATTACACTTATTATTACTTTCTCAATTTCTATACTACTACTTTTATTTCATACTTCTAATCCACCCTATTCCATTCTTCCATCTCATATTTATTTATATTCTACTGTTTATATCATTAAATCCATAAATGGAATCCTAATGAGTATTTCATTAGGATATTTATATATTGAAAAGAAATGGACATTCCTTAATATCTTATATGGTTCTTCTTCAGCTATTTATCTTTTTTCTTGGTTTCCTCAAGTAGCATTTCAGAATTTATTGACAGAATTTATTCCTATTTCATGGCAAATGGCAACCTTTTTGGCAATAGTATCAGGAATATACGTACCTTTTCTTATTTATAAAATACTTTTATATATAAAAAATAGAGGTAAATATGGAAAATATTTGGCTTTACTATTTGGTCAATAATTAGAGAGTTCTATAATTTCATCTATTATTTTCTATGATTAAATTTTTTACAGATAAATCGTAGGTATTATTAAATAATATAAATTGTCGATATGTAATATTGAATAAAATAGTTTTTAATTGCTTTTTAGTTTCATATTGTTTATTTTTATAAAATAAAACTTTAAAAATACACAATTATGAAAACTAACAATGCAATTTTTATCTTAATTATTCTTTTCTTCTGCTGCTCAGCGAGTCATGCACAATTGAAAGTGCTTTCAAATGGTAAAGTTGGAATTGGCACTACTACTCCCAAGTACAGTCTTTTGGATATTGGAAAAACAGGTACTGCCGGTGGATTGACCATTTATAACAGCGCATTGACCAATCCTCTTCTTTTTAAATTATATTCTAATGGAGATTATGGTTATTTGAATTTTGGTGGAGTAGCAAAACAAGGAATAACAATAAATAAGGATGGCGGTATTGGTCTTGGAGCCGATCCTTCCATAGGATTAAATACTCCAGATTATATTAATGTATATACTTACGGGGGAAAAGCCGCATTAATGGCTTATGCAAAGTATTCTCACGATTATGGCGATATAATACGGGTTTACTCATGGCGGGATACTGATATGGCTTATGTTGTAAGAGATGTTCGGAATGGCGGTGGCCCACTTACTTTTTATGTAGCTGGTGACGGAACTGTTTATTCAAAGGGTAGTTTATTGACAGCTTCCGATGAATCTTACAAAGAAAATATAACTTCGATAAACAATAGTTTGAACAAAATAAAGCAAATTCGTGGGGTTACTTATAAACTGAAAGAACAAGTTGAAGAAACAGCACCTACTGCAAATACTCTTCAAAGTGATGTTTCTTCCCGAGATACTTTATCTTCTCAATTTCCTGTACCGGTTGAAATCGTCAATAAGATAAAAGCTGAAAAGAAAAGAAAGAAGGCTGGTTTTATTGCACAGGAATTGGAAGAAATATTCCCGGAAGCTGTTTATACATTACCCAATGGAAAGAAAGCCATTGCTTATTCTGAAATTATTCCTTTATTAGTGGAAGCCATCAAAGAACAGCAGAATGAAATTGACGAATTGAAACAAGCTAAAAGCATTCAAACCCGATCTACTATCAGTGATGCAGACGAACAATCGGATGTAAACTCATTGCTGGATGAAAAGCTGAAAGCCAAACTTTATTCCAATATACCCAATCCTTTTAAGGAGCAGACTACCATTTCTTTCTTTATCCCCGAAGCATCTTCCAGAGCCAGTATCCATATCTATAATCTTCAAGGAAAACAGATTAAACAAATCAATATTGAGTCACGAGGAAATGGTTCAGTAACTATCAATGGCTATGAGTTGATTCCGGGAATGTATATGTATTCATTGATTGTAGATGGTAAAGAAGTTGATACGAAAAAGATGATATTAACCGAATAAATGTGAGGTAATTATGAATAGAATATTACAATTTACGATTTTCATGTTTTTGGGTACTTTATTGTATTCTCAAAATATAGTGATTGATGGGGTTGCCTTCTCAGCTGACGGAAAAACACTGATTAAGTATCAGGAAAGTAAAGTTGATAAAGAATACGTTGTTCCAGAGGGTACGGAAATAATAGATGTAAAAGCTTTTAATCAATCCGAATTTTTGTGCCATGTCATTTTACCTTCTACTTTAAAGGAAATAAGAGATAATGCCTTTTTTTATTGTTCTTCTTTGGTATCTGTGACTTGGAGTAACTTTCCGCTGTTGATAGGTAGAGATATTTTTTACGAGTCTCCAATACGTGAATTTTATGTATCGGATGGAGCAAATTGTGTGGTGGTAAATAATGTTCTTTTTTCTATGGATCAAAAAAGATTATTGCGTTATCCTCCGAAAAGAAAAAAATCACAAGAAGAATCTCAAAATACTACATATTTCACAGAATATGTAATTCCGGAAGGTACCGAAATAATAAATAGATTAGCGTTTGAAAGAGCTTTTCTGCATGAAGTAACTTTACCGTCAACTTTAAAGACAGTAGAAGAAGGTGCTTTCTGGGTAAAAGCTCGTATACCTGTCGGTAGAAATAATCAAGAAACCAATCGTAATAACGATTTTGATTGGGATTTAGAATATCGGAACATGGATTTGGTTGTTTGTAATGCAATTGTGCCTCCTGTACTGATTGGCAATCCATTTGCAAACCCATACTGGACAAGATTACATGTTCCTGAAGAGAGTTTCGATGCTTATTGCTATGCACCCGGCTGGACGAAGTTTAGGGATATAAATGGAAAAATAAATCTTGTATCAAAACAAAATGTTCCTGTAAAAACTACTAAAGTATGGTTGGAAGATTTTATTTTGAATGTAGTAAGTGAACACTATATCGAAAGAATAGATATATACAATCCAATGGGATTTTTATTGGTAAAACAAATAGTTGCTGGTAATTCTTGTTTTTGTGATATGAAAAAATCGTATTTATCGGGAATCTTAGTTTTGAGGATTATTTATGATGATAATTCTGAAGATATTTTCAAAATTTGTAAATAGTTGATGTTATGAATAAAATATTGTCGTTTATGATTTTCATATTTTGGGGTACTCTATTGTATTCTCAGAATGTAATGATTGATGGTGTCATATTTTCCGCTGATGGGAAAATATTGATTGAGTATCCTAGGGAGAGAATAGATGAAAAATATGTTGTTCCAGAAGGTACGGAAATTATTGGTGAGGAAGCTTTTTTAAGTACTACCTATTTACATGAGATAACTTTACCAATTTCATTGAAAGAAATAAGGGATGGTGCCTTTGCTGGATGTTCTGCTACTTGCATTGTTTGGTCGAATTTTCCTGCAATAATAGGTAAAGGTATTTTTGAATATTCACATATAAAAGAATTTAGATTATCAAATAATAATTTAGATTGTTCATTAATAGAAGGAGTTTTATTTTCTAAAGACAAGAGAGTATTACTTAAATATCCTCCCCAAAAAGATGGAGATTATTATATCGGGGAATATTCAATTCCTGAAGGAACTGAATTTGTAGAAGAAAGAGCATTTGAAAGTGCAACCTTACAACATGTCATATTACCCTCTACATTAAAAGAAATAGGCGATCATGCTTTTTGGGTTATTTCTCCTATTCCAACAAGAACTGATGATCCTTATTATCGAAGATTATGGAGAGTTACTTGCCGTACTATTACTCCTCCTCTTATTATTGGAGATCCGTTTGCGTATCCTCGTGCAATAGAGCTCTATGTACCAGATATTAGTTTTGATGTATATTATAATACTGTAGGTTGGAAAGAGTTTAAGACTATAAATGATGTAGAAACTCCTTCATCTTTAAAACTGATACTATCTCCTACTACTTTGAAAATAAGTTTGACTGATGGTTATTTGAATTTGACAAGTGAAAAAGAACTGTCGAGAGTAATGATCTATAATTTAAATGGTTTAGAAATAGCTGATTGTATTTTGAACGGTAATCACTATAGTGAAGAGGTACTTGATCAGACTCCAGAACTTTTTATATTGAAAGTGATCTATGCAGATGGTATTGAAGAGGTATTTAAATTATGTAAATAAGAATACATAGGGTATGAAAAAGATAATAGGAACTGTAATTGTGTTGTTGGTAAGTTGGACATTAAATGCTCAAATTAATGGTACGATAAGATGGGAAAGAGGTAGTGATTTTACTCTTCAATTAAATAATAGTTATACAGAGATAGGAACAGAGTCGGAGTACATAACTACTGTGGGGATGCCCCAAATTCCATTTTGTACTAAAACGTTTTTGGTACCTGTGAATGCAGAAGTCTCTTTGCGAATAGAGTCGGTAAGGAAGAATCTAATAACAAAGGATATAATGTTATATCCGGTTCAACCTCGCGTACCCATTGGTTTTGATATGGTAAATGATTGGGTGGAACCTGATTCTACTGTATATAATTCGTCTAATCCTTTTCCTGGTAAATATGCTGAAATAATCTCAGATCGGGAAGATTTTGGATATCATTTGGTCACAGTACGATTTTATCCATTAGAATATATTCCTAAAAAGAAAGAATTGTATTCGTGTGAAATATCTTTTTCTTTGATTTATTCTGCTGCTAAATCTCTTTTCTCTGCGCATACTGTGAAAAATCAATCTGAAATATTAAAACGTTTGGATAGAGATTATATCCATTCTATTGTAGATAATAAAGAAATGTTAGATAATTTCTTTCCAAATATTAAGCAACCTGCATCATTCGCTTCGGATAGGAGTTCGATTTCTTCGTTAGAATATAAATTACCGGAATATTTGATTATAACTAATGAAAATTTAAAAAGTGCATTTCAATTATTGGCTGATTGGAAAACGAAGAAAGGAGTGCCTACTATAATAGAGACTGTGGAGAATATTGTAGTTTCATATCCAGGAAGCGATTTACAAGAAAAAATTCGTAATTATTTAATTTACATGAGACGCAATTATGGATCGCTATTTGTACTATTGGGTGGAGATACGAATATAATTCCTGCGCGTGTGAAAAAATCGAGGGATGATAAGAATAAAGATTGGGTTGCCGTAGATTTCTATTATGCTTGCGTTGAAAATGGAAATTTTGATGGCAATGGAAATAATATATTTTTTGAATCTGGAGATTATAGTGAAGGTGAAGATTTAGGTTGGTCATTCAGATTAGGAAGAGCACCTGTTGAGAATTTGTCAGAAGCAGAAATTTTTGTAAATAAGATTATTCACTATGAAAAGGTTGATATGAATATTGATTATTCTTATATGAAGAATTCTATGGCTGCTGATGCTTTTATATCAAAAGATGAAGACAATATAGGTTCGTTATCTGATAGTGGAAGAAAGAATATTGCAAATTATTACAACAATACTGGACTTAATCGTTGGCTAATTTATGATCACTATAATTGTAATAATAATACTTCTGTTTGTAATGGCAGACATAATAATGATATATATATAGATACATCAAATAAGGGAGAAGAATTAAATAAGATTAATTTTATTGCTGCTTTACAAGATGGTGGAAATTCTGGTTTGAACCATTTTTATTTGATTTATCATATGGATCATTCATCAGCAGGAAGTATGGGTACTTCATCTAAAGATAAAAATGAGTCTGTGTCAAACTGGGATATTGATAATTTGCATAATGGATATTATTATAATATATTAATGTCGGGAGGTTGTTCGCCGGCAGATATTACAAAAGATTGCATTGTAGAGCATTTTTTGACTAATTCGAATGGAGGGGCGGTTGCAGTTTTTGGTAATACAGATTCTGGATATTCAAATGAGCATAAAACATTTGATATTTTTTTGAAGGAACTTTTTGCACAGAGTAGTGGATTTATTAATAGATATAGCCTGGCTGTCTTACACCAGAAAATAATGGATGATTATTTCAAAAAAGAATGGGATGGTTTTGCTAACAATTGTGCGTTCCACCTTTTTGGTGATCCCGAAATGCAAGTCTGGACCGATATTCCCAACACATTGAATGTTTCAATAACACCAGAATCTCTACAAACCGGAAATAATACTATAACAGTAGTTATAAATGGTTTACCACAAAATGATGTTGCAAAAATCTGCATTCAGAAAAAGGAAGAACTGTATATTGTGGATCAACTAACTAATGGAAGTCATACTATTAATGTACCTGTACAGACATTAGGAGTTGTGAATGTAACAGTCACTGCCCATAATTTCAGACCGGTTGAAAGAGATATTCAAGTATTGCAAAATGGTAATGAACCTGCTATAGCTGTTGAAGATCTAATTTACAATGACAAAGGGACTGGTGCGAGTATTGGAAATGGTGACGGGCAGTTGGATGCCGGAGAAACGATTGAATTGACTGTAAAACTGAGAAATACGGGAAACAGCGCATTAAATGGAGTAACAACATCTTTAGTAAGTACATCCGATGATATAGAGATCGTAAATGCTAATGCTACATTTGGGAATATTGCCGGTAATACTGTTGTGGGATCTGTTACTCCGTTCGTTTTCAAAATAAATAAAAACAGTGGGGAGCATTTGAGAAATAATTCCAGTGGAATAAACTTGAATCTACAAATATCAGTAAATGGTGAAACTACAACTCAACCGCTTAAGATAGATAATATATATGCTTCTGAAATAGAAATTGGTAATCAAAAAATTATCTGGACGAGTAATGGAAATACAACAATTGAGGCGGGAGAAACGGTGAAGATGAATATTGATTTAATGAATATTGGAAGGGCCGAAGCTACTGGATTGAAAGCCGTACTTATTTCAAACAATACACAGGCATCGTGTCCGTCTACACAAGTAGCTTATCCATCTATTCCTTTTACTGAGACAAAGACAAATACGATTGCTTTTCAATTTCAGACATCAAGTAGCTATACAGGGACATTGAATTTTACATTGCAGGTTAGTAATAAATATGGAAAGACTTGGAATTTCTCAGTAAACCCACTGTTGAGGCCTGCTGCTATAGATGTGTCAACTATAAAAACTCAATCTGGTAATACTTCGATAAATGTGTATTGGCCATCTATGGGTGATAAGATAAGTTATAATATATACCGTAGTGATAATGGAGAAAATGGAACATACAGAAAGCTGAATAAATTTCCTTTGACTGCTGCTTATTATTTAGATGAAAATCTTACCGGACGAACCGTATTTCATTATAAAGTTGCGGCAGTTTCTGCTAATGGGAATGAAAGTAACTGGTGTACAGCTTACCGGGCGTGGACTTCGTATCCGGTGGTTAGTCCGTTCCCAAGACGAATTACTACCGGTACTTATTCATCTGAATCTTGTCCCAATATTGCAGATGTAGATAATGATGGTAAGCAAGAAATATTCTGGATTTATGATTCCCGGTGGAATGACCGTACCAGCTATTTGATGGGATTCCGTCCTACAGGTGAGGAATTGTTTGATATTGATGGAAATGTGACTACAGTAAGTGGGTTTGCGAAATCGCCAATAATGATGAAAGGACAAGTTGCTTTCGGAGATTTAGCTGGGAATGGAGAACAAAATATAGTCGTATCTACGTGGGAGAATAAGGATGGAAATAAAAACGCAGTTTATTGTTATTCTCCATTTGATAAGGATGGTGATCATAAACCGGATTTACTATGGGAGAAGAAAATTCCGTATTCAATGCATCAAAGTCCGGTGATAGCTAATCTGGATGGGAGTTCGGATGGTACAATGGAAGTTCTTATTAAATCGCACCAAACTTCTGATATTTTTATTCTGGATCATAATGGTAAGGAGTTAAGACGATTGAATCCGAATGTTACTGATGATAGAAATCGTAATTATTCCGCTTTGACAGTTGCTGATCTTGATGATGACGGGCAGATGGAAATTATAGCTTCGTATGATTCTTTGGGTATTTATATTTGGCGACAAGATGGAACACCTTTTACTACCAATCCATTTTGGGGAGCAGGAAATCTTCATTTGTCTTCTGCACCTGTGGTGTGTGATTTGAATGAAGATGGAAAAAAAGAACTGGTTTTTTCTCAATGCAATATAGCTGTTAGTCATGTTTATGCCATAAGTTTGGAAGGAGATAAGAAAGTTTCCGGTTGGGATGAGAGTCAGACAGTTCCTTATACAACTTCCTATACGTTAGATCATAGTCTAGCGGTAGGCGATATAAATAATGATGGTCATTTGGAAGTAGTTATATTGGGGCATGAAACGGTAAAGGCGTGGAAACATAATGGTGATACTATTTTCAGCAGGCATATCAATGGGTTATTACCGCAAATAGATTGGGCAGCTAATGTAAATACACCCATTTTAGCTGATGTAGATGGGGATGCTATACCGGATATTGTATTCTGTTGCAATAAATACATTTATGCTTTACACAATGACGGTACTGATATTGTAGGATTTCCAATTATGTCGGATGAAGAATTTCAAGATACTCCTTGTGTTGCAGATATCGATAACGATGGAAGAAATGAGATAATAGCCGGTAGTGAGAAAGATTTGTATGTGTGGAAGACCGAAGGTATTCCTACAGCTATAGAATGGGGTGTTAAGCGTGGTAATCCACAGAATACGGGAGAGTATTTTCCAACAGTTTGTAAACTAATGCTGGTAAATGCCAATGAAACATGGGACGGGGAATCTCCGTGTGGAAATGTGGTATTACAATCGGGACGGCTGGTAATTCCCAATGGGAAAACGATGACCTTGAATAATACTTCATCGGTGATAGTTCGTTCGGGGACTACGCTTGAAGTGGATGGAGGCAATATCTTGAATGCAAGAGTTGTAGTACAGAAGGGGGGAACGATTGTAGTAAAGAACAACGGTGTGATTAAGTTACGTGACAATGCCTGTCTTGAGATAGAAGAGGGAGCGGCAATGGATTTGCCTTACGGAGCTATCGATATACCTTAAATGAGCGTGTAATATCTATAAACAGAATGCGTTAAATGTAAAATTAGCTATTATAAAAAACACAGATTAACGCGAATTTATGCAAAGATTGAATTAAATCTGCGATAATTAGCGTTAATCTGTGTTTTAATGGTTGAAGATACAAGTTGCTTCTATTTTACCTTCAGCCTGTCAAATCCCTCTCCGTATACTCCAATGACGGAACTTTGAGAGATAAACGCATTCGGATCTATATCCTTTACCAACCGGAATATCTCAACCGACTGACGTTTGTAGGCAAGTACCACAAGCACTTTTACATTGTGCTTGCTATACCATCCTATACCATCGAGTACGGTCACTCCGCGGTGGGTCTCTTTGGTTATACGGTCGGCAATCTTTTCGTAGTCTTTAGAGAAAATAAAGAACTGTACGGATTGACGGGCGCTATTTACAATATAGTCCAGAACGAAACCGATGATAAGCAGCGTTACAAAGCCAAATATCACTCTTCGCCAGTCGTTGAAAATGAAATAGCAAGAACTGATGATGACAACGTCACAGATCATGATCATGCGTCCTAAGGTGACATCTTTGTATTTGTTGACGATAGCGGCAATGATATCCGTACCGCCGGTGCTTCCGTTGCAGTTGAATACTACGCCTAAACCTATACCACACATTGCTGCTCCGATCAGGCAGGCCATGAAGTCCTGTCCTTCACCTAATACTTTGGGAGGAACGCCGTCCGCCCCGTTTACCACTAATTGCAGAAACCATAGCAAAAACGTAAGCATAAAGATGGCATACGTGGTTTTGATGCTGAACTTCGGACCAAGTATCTTGATAGCAAAGGTCATCAGTACGGCATTGATGATGAAATACGACCATTGGATGGGAAATCCAGTGGCATAATAGATGATGGCACCAATACCTGTTGTACCCCCGGTGGTAATCTGATACGGGATCAGAAAAGCAGCCCATCCGAGGGCATAACTGAACAATCCGAGTGTGATGAAGATGTAATCTCTGGCTTCCCGCATCACTTCAGCTTTTGTAGGTTTATACATATAGATTTTATTTTAAATCACAACGTTTACAATCTTCTTCGGCACTACAATTACCTTTTTCGGAGTTTTACCTTCCGTCCACTTCTGAGAACGTTCGTCCGCCAATACTTCCGCCTGGATAGCATCACTGGCAGCATCTGCCGGAAACTCCATAGTAAAACGGGCTTTACCGTTGAAAGAGATGGTGTAGTTTACTACGTCTTCCTTCAGGTATTCTTCGTTGAAAGCAGGCCATTGGGCATCGCAGACAGAGGTTGTATTTCCCAATGTATCCCATAGCTCTTCGCATACGTGCGGAGCGAAGGGAGTAAGGACGATTACCAATTTCTCCAATATCTCTTTCTTGCTACATTTCAGTGTACTGAGTTCATTTACACAGATCATGAATGCGCTTACTGAAGTATTATAAGAGAATTGCTCGATGTCACTCGTCACTTTCTTAATCAGTTTGTGCAATGACTTCAACTCTTCTTTGGTAGCCGGTTCGTCTGTTACGATATACTCGTCATTACGGTTATAGAACAGTGCCCAGAATTTACGGATAAAGCGGTGCACACCGTCAATACCGTTTGTATCCCACGGTTTGGCTTGTTCTACCGGGCCGAGGAACATTTCGTACATGCGGAGTGTATCGGCACCGTATTTCTCTACAATCATATCCGGGTTCACAACGTTGAACATTGATTTACTCATCTTTTCAACTGCCCAGCCACAGATATATTTGCCGTCTTCAAGAATGAATTCTGCCGTTTCAAATTCAGGACGCCATGCTTTGAAAGCTTCCAGATCGAGAATATCATTGGATACGATGTTTACATCTACATGGATAGGGGTGACATCGTACTGATCTTTCAGGTTCAGAGAAACGAACGTATTGGTATTCTTGATGCGGTATACAAAGTTACTGCGTCCTTGTATCATTCCCTGGTTTACGAGTTTCTGGAACGGTTCTTCCATTACAGAAACATTGAGGTCATACAGGAATTTATTCCAGAAACGAGAGTAAATCAGGTGTCCGGTTGCATGTTCCGTACCGCCTACATAGAGATCAACGTTCTTCCAGTACTGGCAGATAGCGGGATCAACAAGTGCCTGGGTATTGCGCGGGTCCATATAGCGGAGGTAGTATGCAGAAGAACCTGCAAAGCCCGGCATTGTGTTGAGTTCGAGCGGGAAGATCGATATATTATCTATCTTGTCGTTTTCGGTTATGCACTTGTTTACAGTGTCCCATGCCCATTTGGTAGCATGTCCCAATGGAGGTTCACCGGTTTCGGTAGGCAGGAATTTGTCAACTTCCGGCAATTCGAGCGGCAGACAGGCTTCGTCAATCATATAGGGCATACCGTCTTTGTAGTAAACCGGGAAGGGTTCACCCCAATAACGTTGGCGCGAGAAAATGGCGTCGCGCAAGCGGAAGTTAACTTTTACCCGTCCCAGTCCGGAAGTTTGGATATATTCTTTTGTTTTGGCAATGGCTTCTTTTACGGTCAGACCATTCAATACCAGTCCACCTTCGGGAGCACCCGGACGTGGAGAGTTCATCATGATACCTTCTTTGGCATCGAAGCTTTCTTCACTGACATCACAACCTTCGATCAGCGGACGGATTTCAAGGCCGAAGTGTTTGGCAAACGCATAGTCACGACTGTCATGTGCAGGTACGGCCATGATAGCTCCCGTGCCATAACCTGCCAATACATAATCACTGATCCATACGGGGATAGCTTCGTTTGTCAGCGGGTTGATGGCATAGCTTCCGGAGAATACACCGCTTACACTGCGGTCGGCAATACGTTCACGTTCCGTACGCTTTTTGGTGCGTTCAAGGTAAGCATCTACTTCTGCTTGTTGTCCGGGAGTGGTGAGCTGTGCCACAAGTTCACTTTCGGGGGCAAGTACCATGAAGGTTACACCGAATACTGTATCGGCACGAGTGGTAAAAATGGTGAATTCAATATCAGAGTCTTTCACTTTAAACTGCATTTCGGCACCTTCTGAACGGCCAATCCAATTGCGCTGAGTTTCTTTCAGAGAATCTGTCCATTCTACAGTGTCCAGACCATCGAGCAGACGTTGGGCATAAGCAGATACACGGAGACACCACTGGCGCATTACCTTTTGGATAACCGGAAAACCACCGCGTTCGGAAACACCGTCTACAACTTCATCGTTGGCAAGTACTGTTCCCAGATCCGGGCACCAGTTCACCATGGTGTTGCCCAGGTAAGCGATACGATAATTCATCAGGATTTCCTGCTGCTCTTTTTCACTTTTTGCTTTCCACTCGTCGGCAGTAAAGCTGAGTTCCTCACTACAAGCAACGTTCATACCTTCTGTTCCGTAGATTCCGAAAGCCTGGATAAGCTCTTCGATAGGGCGTGCCTGCTGTTCATTGTTACAATAATAGCTATTGAACATTTTCACAAACGCCCATTGTGTCCAATGATAATATTCCGGATCACACGTACGTATTTCGCGGTTCCAGTCAAAAGAGAACCCTATTTTATCCAATTGCTCCCGATAGCGGTCGATATTCTTTATGGTTGTAATAGCAGGGTGTTGCCCTGTCTGGATAGCATACTGTTCGGCAGGCAGGCCATATGCGTCATATCCCATAGGATTCAGTACATTGAAACCTTGCAGGCGTTTGTAGCGGGCGTAAATGTCCGAAGCAATATATCCCAGCGGATGTCCTACATGTAGTCCTGCTCCCGACGGATAAGGAAACATATTCAGCACATAGAATTTTTGTTTCGATTCATCTTCTTTCACCTGGTAGGTTTTACTTTCTACCCACCGTTTTTGCCACTTCTTTTCAATATCCCTGAAATTATATTCCATAGCGATAATCCTTTTGTTTATAGTGATTTATTATGTTATTTCATTAATTGGGAACAAATTTACGGGATTATTTTCAGATAACCACAAAGTTGCGTAAAAATCGGTGTGGAGTTGATGTAGTTGGAAGGAGCATTTGAGAGGTATGGGCATAAAAAAAGGAGCAACGCCTTGCTCCAACCTTTGTTAACCTTAAATCTAATACTATGAAAAACACGTTGCAAAGATACGGACTTTAGCGAAATCTGCAAATTATCCAAGTAAAAAAGAATGTTATTAAACATACTTTAAGAAAGAAGTTCTTTTTATTAAGACCTGATAAGGGTTTTGGAGGAATGAAGCTTTATCAGGTATAGCGATTATGAAAGCAAATGTATTTTAAAAAATGAAGCTGTACTTTCATATCCAAAACATCTCTCTAAATTGTGCTTCTAAATTAATCTATTTTTGGCATCTTCTATTGTGTGTTCATTTTTACAAATATCACTATGTTTTTTATAATAGGTAGTTTATTTACTCGACTATTAGGTTTGTGGCAGGAATAAAATCCCATCCGGTAATTTTTGACTCCAATAAATGTTTCATTAGACGTTCGCTGATGTAATCTTCACCATCAACAATACCAATATAGAAATAATCAAGATTCATGTCCCCAAAATTAGATGTCATAAATAAAGTGTCAGCCGTTACACTGTTAAGTATATTTTTCTCTCCCATGATTTTTCTTCGAGTAAGAAATTCCTCCTTGGAATTGATGGACATAGATGCGCCTTTTGTGGAATAATTATATTCCACAAAGGTGCTTTTCTTGTAATCTACAAGATCTGAATAATCGCATTGGGTATGAAACATATAATAATCGTATTTCACTTTTCGCAGATATAAATTCATTTCATAGAAGCGATGCGGACATAAGTTATATGTTTCCAAGATTTCTTTGGTTCTTGGACTAACTATTTCCAATTGTCCGCCAAAACCATTGCTTACTATATCCGTTAGTTTTGCTCTTCCAGACATTCTTATTCCACTTAAGTCTGGAATGTAATCCGGAAACTTTGTATATAGGTATTCATATAAATCAAATAGGGCATGAGGAGCGTTAGGATTATATTCTTTAATGAAACTATACGCTTGTGGAAAATCAGAACCTATTAGTTTAGGGTCTGAAGATGAACTTACTATGTAATATTTTTTATTCATATAATTGTGTAATTAAAGTAAATAATCAGAATGTCTTGTAGTTTGTATCTTTATGACTGGCAAAGGTAAAGATGTATTATCTTGGGGTAAAGATACACCTTTTAATTGTAAATTATTGATTTTTATCTTGGGATTATTGGATATCTGTTCGCGTATTGATTGCGTTGTTTCTTTTGCAAAGTTGGCAGCTTGTTTAGGCGTAGGGTGGGGATTGTCTTTTGTAAATTTACTGATTTTTTCCCCAATCTGTTTTGTATAGTTTGGATGATTTCCATGTTGTCCTTTGCCAGTAGCTCTACTGAATTTCTCAACAGATATTTTATTCTCTTTTCCTTCAAATTTGAAACCTCCTTTTTGTGCTTGTTTTACTAATGGGTCGTTTTTCAGCTGTTTCGGTATGATATGATGTTTTTCGAACTGAATTCTAACCGGTTTATTGGAACTTAATAAAGTCGGATTATTAGAGCCTAATAAAGGTGTATTCATTCCAAAAAAGGTAGGGGGATGATTGCTTGATTTCCATCCGGATCAATAAACCTCACCGGATTCCCCATGCAATACGCATACGGACTCCACGAGTAATACTTCTCCGCCAACGGATCCATCGAAATAAACCGCATTCCGTTGCTTGTATGAAACCTTTTTCCCGAGTCGTACATATTATATCCGTGCACGGTCAGCTGTTCCTTGCCGCAGAAATGCTTCGGCTGCAGGGCGTTCCGGTCTAAACTGCGCCAGATGGTCCCGCCCGGTGTGTATTCCAATTGCTGCACCACTTTGCCTGAAATGGCCGCCGCCGTTGTGCGTACGCTCCCTAAGTGATCTGTCACGAAGTAATAAGCGGTCATCTTGTCATATTCCGGTTCACGGACATTTATATATCCGCATGGCAGATCTATCCGGGTGATTATCCCGTCTTTAAGTAAAATGTCACCGTCCCTGATCTCCTCCGTGGTATGAATGGGGTCATTGAACTTTTGGACATTGTCGAGCAGATAAGACAATCCTGTGCTGTACGTTTTATGAACCGTCCGGATGCGTTTACCATCTGCCATATAGCTCATCCTGGTGGTGTTTCCTGTCTTGTCGAAGAGAACGCTGTCCGGCAGATTCAGCCTGTTGAAATGTGAGTAATAGACGCCGTCCGGCAGATTACTTGTCTCGTTGCCGCTTGCATCGTAGGTGTAGCAGTCTTTGCCCTGACAGCTTCCATAGGCAAGATGGGCGTATTCGGCCGGAGTGGTGTAATCCGACAGTTTGTAGATGCCTGACGGCCGGTTTCCGTTATGGAATATCTCGATGTTGTTGACCACTTTTCCGTCGATCTTCTGAATCGCGAATAGAATTTTCATTTCTTTTAAGTGTTTTCAGTTTATACTTGTAGTAATATTTGATTACTTATATACCCATAAATATCGATCAAATCCATGATTCCATTTTTCCATATAATAAATTTTTTTTATCGAGAATAATTCGTTGTGTATTGTTATTTTTTGAGATTTCTCCTTTATATAAGAAAAAAAATCATTGTATTTTCTTCTTACTAAATAAAATTCAGGAGGAACCTCTGTTTTGTTAAAGCAAAAATCATCTATCTGGCTAATCACATGACCTTTTTGTCTGCTTCTATTTAACGTAAATACTAAAAGTACAGTTATATCTTTTTTATTTTTTTCTTTTAATCTGCACTCCAAAGCATTCAATATATCAAGTGAATCATTGATCCATTGTTCTTTAATATTATTAATTAATAACTCATCTATATGATAAGTACTTATATAAGATACATCTACTTGCTGCTTCTGCCATGTAGTATCAATCCATTCATCTAAATCAATCTTGAATTTTCCAACCATTTTGTTTAAGATATTCTTTTTGTTTTTTATTTAATTCATAATCACCATGCTTCCATGTTCCATCTTTGTTTAATGCACTATTTTTATTATCCTCAAAGTGGACATGATCTTGTTCCTTATATCCTTTTCCGGCATCAAACCTCTTTATTCCATTAGGTGCCTGCCCTTTTTTAACATCTTTTTGTAGCTGATTTAAACTCTTTGCCTCACTCTTTTTCCCTCTATTATATCCTGCATCTTGATTCTTTTTCCCATTAGCCATTAAAACAACACCTGTTCCTGCCGTAACAGCGCCAGCTTCAATCAATACAGCCCCTGCTCCTGCTACCGGTAAACCACCAATAGCCAAAGTACCTCCACTGCCAACGGTAGCTGTCGTCCCAATAATCACCGCACCTGTGCCAACAGCCATACCTGTTCCACCGGTTTTTATCATGCCTTCTCCAACTAAAACAGATGCATTGTCTATTCCTTGTAGTGCATCATTATAATCGGAGGCATCATTGGGAGCATAAGCATCTCTTAAGGCACCGCTTCCAGGTATTATGTTTGTGACAAGCCCTATTCCATATCCTGCAACAACATCCCAACCATCCTGGCCATCAGGATCAAGATATTTGATCGGGTTATCAAAGCAATACACATACGGACTCCACGAGTAATACTTCTCCGCCAATGGATCCATCGAAATAAATCGTATTCCGTTGCTCGTATGAAACCTTTTTCCCGAGTCGTACATATTATATCCGTGCACGGTCAGCTGTTCCTTGCCGCAGAAATGCTTCGGCTGCAGGGCGTTCCGGTCTAAACTGCGCCAGATGGTCCCGCCCGGTGTGTATTCCAATTGCTGCACCACTTTGCCTGAAATGGCCGCCGCCGTTGTGCGTACGCTCCCTAAGTGATCTGTCACGAAGTAATAAGCGGTCATCTTGTCATATTCCGGTTCACGGACATTTATATATCCGCATGGCAGATCTATCCGGGTGATTATCCCGTCTTTAAGTAAAATGTCACCGTCCCTGATCTCCTCCGTGGTATGAATGGGGTCATTGAACTTTTGGACATTGTCGAGCAGATAAGACAATCCTGTGCTGTACGTTTTATGAACCGTCCGGATGCGTTTACCATCTGCCATATAGCTCATCCTGGTGGTGTTTCCTGTCTTGTCGAAGAGAACGCTGTCCGGCAGATTCAGCCTGTTGAAATGTGAGTAATAGACGCCGTCCGGCAGATTACTTGTCTCGTTGCCGCTTGCATCGTAGGTGTAGCAGTCTTTGCCCTGACAGCTTCCATAGGCAAGATGGGCGTATTCGGCCGGAGTGGTGTAATCCGACAGTTTGTAGATGCCTGACGGCCGGTTTCCGTTATGGAATATCTCGATGTTGTTGACCACTTTTCCGTCGATCTTTTGATAGAATTCGTTGATGTTTCCCATCCGGTCGTAACCCATCCTCTCTTGATACGAAAAGTTACGGGAAGTGACTACCGTATCCTTGACATTATGCATAGTGCTCTCCTTGAGCCGGTTCAACTTGTCATATTGTAGCCGATAGGCATATGCATTGTCTCCCTGCTTCACTTGTATGCCGGTAATTTGCCCGTTGAAGGGTCCGGAATTGGAAAAGCCGGAGGCCATTACTTTGTCATAATACAGGCGTTCGCAGAAGTTCCTGCTTTTGATCTGTTCTAATCGACTGCGCGAATCGTACGAATAGCGGATGGTATCCTTTTTATCAATCAGTATCTTCTTGCGGACCCTGCCGAACTCATCGTATTCATAGTTCAGCATATCTCCTTCCAATACAGCTTTGAAGTATTTGGAAGCCGGTTCATGGGTGACATAATAAAAGGATGTCCGAAGGCGATTAGAGTGATCGTACAGGTTACTGATTCTTCTGTAACATTCCTCGTTTTGGCTCTTCCAGTAGGTATGGGTCTGGCTGATTTCGTCAAGAAAGCCGTAACTCTGATAAATACGGGTATTCAGTCTGCTTACGTTGTTGTATTTGTCCGTACGGGTGTTGCGCGCCCGATGGTCGTAATAGAACGTACACAATTCATATCCGGGTTCTTCCAGACAACTGACGTAACTTCCTGTCTGCAGGGAAGTACCGGGATACTCCCATTTGCGTGGCGGTTTCGTCACCCATCCTTGATAGTCAAGCTCGGACTCAAACATGGGAAGTGACAGGAAATCGTACGTATCGTAATAATAGGCTTTGGTTATGGTGGGCGGATACGGGTATATGATATTCTCCGAATAGCCGAATGAAGTGGGTGAAGTGTTCCCTGTATACTCCTCTTTCACGAGTTTGTCGGCATATGTCAGGATCATGTTATCGAGTGTGGATCCTCTGAATACTCCTTCGAGTATAACCCTGCCGAGTCCGTCGTATTTGTAGAAGGTCCATTCGTTCGACAAGCGTTGCCGGCCGTCTTGCTCGAGTACAGGGCGGTGGTCTCCATCATATACCGTATAATGCCAGTCTACTCCCGGAAGTTTGACGCCTACGCGATGGTTCTGTATGTCGTATTTGTAGAGATAGGCATACTCTAAAAAAACATTGGTCTGAGCTGTATAGTATGTTTGTGTCTGTTCGCTGTTCGACAGTCCGTGGATTAGTGCCGGTGGTAGGACGGCGATCAGTTGGTCCCAATCGTTATAGACGTAATATGTGTCACAAGGACCGTCGTCGCTCATGCGCCGTTCGAGTATGGGGCGGTTTTGCTCATCGGAAAACACATAGCTTACATTGCCGTCCTCGTCTGTGGTCTTTACACATGCAAGGCTTCCATCCGGATATTTCCCCTTCCTTTCCAGCCGGTCGCTGTAATGGGAATAGGGACTGAAATACCAGACAGATAGTTCGGCGACGGCATTCGTATTGAACAGGTATTCCTTACGGACTCCCTTGTAGGAGGTGTTCCGGCCTATCTCTCCTGTTATGCGGTGATATGCATCGGGTTCGTATTCATAGTCCACATAGTGGTCTCCTACATCCGGAGACTCGATGAACCTTTCTCTTTGTTTATAAGTTCCGTCCGCTTCGTTAAAAGGGATGTAACTCCATTCCCGTATCTTTCTTCCCAGCCCGTCGTAGTCAATGAAATTTGCCATATCGTTCCTCTGCGGGGTAAATGAGTGTTTTACCGTCTGAACCAGACGACCTGCAGTATCATAGTAGGAAGTGGATACCATTGAATTGTTTGTATCCAGAATAGTGCCAGGAGAATATTCCCATCCGGGAGCATAGGTACGGATATAGTTGTCTTGAGCCGGTAAAGCCATTGCCCAAAGTAGAAAAGAGAGCAAGATGCAAATCCGATAGGGGATGACACTACTTTTCGTTTGCATATTTATATTCGTTTTTCTGTAAGACATATTCTGTTCCGTTTTTATTTTCAATGATTTCGTCCAGGCGACCGAATTCGTCGTAAGTATAGCGGGTGACCATGCCGCGGGGATCGGTTTCTGAAACGATTCCTACCAAAGGCTCATATTGGATTACCGTGACCGGCGAACAGGGCAGTTTTGTCCGTAAGGAATGTAGTATTTCCCAATCGGCGTCAGAAGGTTTGGTTTTGTCGGCAATGGCGTCAAAGTCCACACCGGCTTTTTGAACTTCGGCGACTGTGGCGTTGGATATCTGGGCGATAATGTACTGATGGTGATAGCCCCGGACAAAAACGACCGTCTGCCCCATGCGGGTGGAGAGGGAGGTGTTACATCCCGATTTGTCGTAAGTCTGATAGGTTATCTCCGGTTTTTCTTTATTCAGATTTTCCCCTCCGTCAAAAGTAGGGTGGTCTTTTCGGATCTTTTCTCCATAAAATTCATATTCTTTCCACGGACTTAACATTTCGTTCTGGTAGTGAATGTGGCATATTTTTTTTGTACCGTAATAATCATCATTCACACAGATTTTTTCTTCGACGGGCGTAGATACATAGTTGTATTTTTCAACGGCGTCCTTATAATAAGAGGTACTATAGTCAATCGTATACGAAATATGATGCGAACGTTTTTTCCCCGATTCGGTGGTCGTCTTCTGTAGAATCTGATAATTACGCCAATGATAGTCATATTCTGTCTTTTTGGGGTGGCAGATGGTTCGGTCGCCGACTGTGGCATAAAGGGTATCGAATACGACGGCGGGGGCAATGTGGTACTGATCGATCCGATAATTGTAGGGCGGATAGCCTGTGGACACCTTGAATCCTAACAGATAATCGGGCAATTGTTCACACTTATACTGGGTGACTGTTTTTTGCTTCAAAGTAGTCCCGTTAGAGTAAACCCGATGCTCTAACAGCCGACCATTCAAGGGCATTATGGATCCGGGATCCTGCATCCCACGAGGCTCTTTCTCCTTTTCGTTATAGTAGACATCGGTTTCTACGATTTTTTCATTCTGATACTCTTCGGTTGTGGTAACTTCTGTGTATCCCATGAAATAGTTATTGTATGGGTTTTCCAAAGGTATGAGGGAATTTGAATTATATTCCAGGAAGGTATAATAGCCGATGGGGTGGGAAGAATCTGAATAGCTATATAGCATATTCTGTTTGATAATACTGAATTGTGATTCTCTGTTCAGTCGGCCTGACGGCAGGTTATTGGAATCCAGATACGAATATTTTAGGGTGCTGACCGGAGATTTTATTTCGGCAATGCGTATCCCACCTACCTTTTTTTCAATGGCTTTGAAGTTACCATAATAGATGGAAGTCGACACAGTGAGCCTGGCCGGATATTCTGACTGGAGTTTTAATCGGTAAGTACCTCTTTTACATGGTAGTTTAAATTCAAACATATACCGGTTGGTCGATGATGCCGGACTTTTTATTGCATTATCAGGAATTCCCCAAAGTGTATAAGATGGAGAAAATGTGATTAATGGGTGTGCTCTTTCCTCTTCCTTGTAGTCAATATTATTGTATGATGTATCGCCTTGGTAAATACAGGAAAATGCAATGTAACCATTACTATAAGGCATATCGATAGTAACTGTTTTAGAAATTTCATCCATTTCTTTTACGTAATAGCCCTCTATAGGGGGAGTGGAAATGTCGGGTATCCAATCTACCCTGTCAAGAATCGTATTATTTTCATATTTGAATTCGGTACGTCCACCAGTGGGAGATGTTAGGGCTGTCAGGACACCTATTTTGGCATGCTCTGTAGGGAGTTTCTTTTCATCCGGATATAAGGAGAATGTTGCGCCTTTTTTTATTAAAAGTCCGTCGGTAACCGGACCTGTATTAGAGTATTTGTATTTATAGATATCAAAGGGAATGACTGCGGGACTATAGGGTATCCAGGGAGATGAGCCGTTAAAGTATCCCCAGGCATCACAACTGTAGCAATTCTTCTGTGGAAGAGGTTCTTGTTCATCATATTCCATTTGATATACTTGTTTCTTTTCGCCAGTGCCTTTTAGAGCTAATGAGGTCAGTTTCAGGCGTGATCTTAAAAAGTCCGGTTGTGAGATTTCATTGCCGAATAGATCTTTTCCTCGAAAATAGGAATAATTAAACGAAAAAGTACGTAATGGTAAGGATGCATCTTTTTGATATAATTCGATTGAGCCGAGTGGATATGCTCCATTTCCTCCTTTATAAGGATGGCAACGGATATCCAGTCTCTTTTGGGTGGCCGGCAAGAATTTCAAATACCCGTTTTTCCAACGTATAGTTTGTATACGGGGGTATCTGTCAGTATATTGCATACTAACGGTTACATTTTTATCAATGGGCATTGCATTCATGTATTGATTATAAGCATTGGTGTTATTTGCAAAAAAACACTTGGAATCTTTGATATCAATATGTTGTTCCGTCAGATATAAAGGGCTTAAGTAAGTATTCTGCTCAATGGTATAGTCAAGGTAGATGGTATCTTTGGTCGGGTATTCAATACGGCTGAGATACCAGGAACTTATACCCCCCGGTTCTGTGAAGCTGGGTGTCCTGTCTTTGTTCGGATCCAGGTCGGGACTTGTATTTCCGGAATAAGTTTCCGAGTATTTTCTTATGTATTCTGTGGCACTAAAAATGTATTTGATATTTTCGGATGTGGTTATTGTAAATCCGTTCGATAATGAATTCCCTATTTCGATGCGGAGGTTCTGTTCGGGGTTCGACACGATGAATTTGTCTTTCAGCTTGTTCTTTAAGGCACCCCTGCGGAAATAGAATTTCCCGGAATACCCATCAAAGTTATATTGAAAGATATCCGGTTCTATGTTTTGGGCGGTGCTACTTCCCTCATAAATATCACCTTCTATTTCTATATCTGCGGGATCATTCGATAAATACTTTACTATAGGAACCGGGTTGACATGATTTGCGTAATAAAACTCGTCATCATTTCCACAAATAGATCGGGATATTGCCCCACCGGCAGACAGGCTCCAACCAAGTCCTACCCAACTGGCTTCTTGTGCTACCTTGATTCCGGAAGCATGATAATTCAAAGAAATAGGAAGAGAGTAATTACCTACTTGAATGGTATAAATCGGAATATTGACAGATGGGACTCCTGTGTGTTTCGATACGGGAATTGCCTCATACTGCATGAGAGCGTAGGCTTCGGGTGAGGGAACATAGTTTTTCATTAAATTAGCAGCCTTTTGCCCGTATGATAGACTGAAAGGGGATAATATGAGCAGTAGTATTGGTATGTATTTAAGCATCTTACAAATAATGTTATCGATTATTTTTTTGTATTTTTTCTGTATGTGGCTCTCCATTTATAAGAATGGTCAATAAATAAGTTCCCGGGATTAACGGAGAAAGATCATGGTCGGCCGTGTAAGTTCCTGACGAAAGGTCAGCAAGATGCTTGTGCCATAAGATAGCTCCATTCGGGGAATACAAATAAAACTCTACCGTAGAAGTTTCTACTAAAAGATAGTTCACATGTAGCATCTGATTGGCTCCTATTGAATAATTATAGGTCTGATTCTCATTTCCGATACCTTTGCGTTTCTCAGAAGCATGTTTTGAGCGTAAACGCTCTTCCTGAAGAATTAGGTTGGTACGAATTTCTTGGTTGGATACATCTTCGGACAAATAATTCTGATTGACAGAAGGAGAATAATAAGAGCGGTTGAAATGAGATCTGCTCCCTGAAGAATCAATGATTTTGTTCTGTACCGTCTCAAAGAGGGGATATCTGTATCCGGGTGCATACCATTTGTAGGTCGTTACTTCCCAAGTGACTTTGTTGTTCTGCAGCCGATAGAGAAGAGAGTCTATCGAGTAGCGGGAAGTATCGCCGTTGGCATAAATGGAGGTGAAAGCGGACATTTGCTGTCCGATATGGGCGGTACTTCGTATTCGTAATACATTTTTCAAACTGTCACCGTCGGGTAGTAGCAAGGTTCCTTCCGCATCTGCCACATGGGTGATTTCCCCGTAGACCGTAATGGGAAGCATTTGGCTATATACTCCCTCTCCATAATAAAAAGTATGGATAGAGTCTTTGTAAACTGTCGGATAAATTTGTCGTAACTCCGGTAATAGATAGTCAATATGCAAAGTAGGGGTCTGATAGCCTATACAAAATAAAGAATCACCGGAAAACTTATACTTATAACCGTTGTCTCCTCCAAGACAAGTCAGTGAGGAATCGATTTTACCGACAAAGCATTCTGTGTATTCGCTTTCTAAATGGATAAGTTCTTTAAAATCCCAAATGACACCTTTACCGGTCGGACCGGGAGTTTTGTACTGTAACTCTTGTTTTGTGATTATATCACCCGAGCGAAATAATGAAGTTGATTCGTTCAATATATTTTGGGATTTACCCGTCAATATCTGAATACAGCAGATCAACAACCAGATATTTTTCTTAAGTTTCATAATAGATTAGAGTATAATGATTAACATAATAGAATTACCACATCTTGCTTCCATTCATACGAAACAATAAGAAAAACAAATGTTATATGACATTTGTCCGGTTTGTGATTTGACTATACAATTTACTTATTGCAAGTATTTTACAAAAATAGTAATTATATTTTAAATTGTAAGAAAAATGTATATTTATTTTGTATTTCTTTAGGATGAAGTGATGAAGTTGATATTTTTCATATCCCTGGATCATTAGAGTTTACGTAAATTAGTTTTTTTATGTCCATGGTTTGATTTTAATTCTCAGATTATGAAAGCAGCACATGTAGTAAAATGCGTTCCACGAATTGGTTTGCCCTAAGTCGGCATTTGTCTTTTACAATTCTCATAAACTTGGCAATTCCGATGGCATGCTCTACTCGCACCATTATGCGAGAAACTTCCCTGTTGAACTCTTTTTGTTCTTCGGTAAGTACTTTTCCCTTTCTTTTCTTGACAGGCTCTTTGCCTTCCGGGAAGTACAAAATAAGATCAGCAGGTATTAAAATGGCAGGGCTGCGAGATGTAAAGTCTTGCAGCCCTGTTGCTTTTGTCAGAGTTATTGTAAAGAGAGATTATTTATTGGCAAACAAACCGTCATTTCCATTCAGGATCGTGTGTTCGGTAGCCAGATTCCAGTTGTTTTCTTTTTTATTCCATTCGTAGCTCTGGTAGTTGAGTATCTGTCCGGAATCTCTGGTCTGATAGACAGCTTTCGATTTTATATCTGAGTAAGAATCCGTTTTAGCATCCCATGCTGCGTATTCGATACTATTCTCCTGAGGGTCATGTGTGAAATTCAGGCAATATTGCTTTTCGAATACCTGCATAATCTCACTCCATTTCAATACTTCTTTTTTCGAAACGCTTCCATCAGCATTATACGTATAGTTATATTTCAGATGCGGATGCAGGTATTTACCGTTTTCTACTGTATATACGGTCTGACTTTCCACTTGTTCTCCGTTTGTTGTGGTGTTGTAAGCAAATTCGGGGAGATTGTTGCCACTTACTGTATTCAATACGGATGTCATTGCAATTACTACTGATAATACTAAAGTTTTCATACTATTACTGTTTTATGGGTTTATACTTTTATTTGTTTCTTTCGATGTTGCAAAGATAGAGGGTGGCTTAATCATAGTATGTTATTGCAACGTTATCTTTACGTTAATAAATTATCTGGCGAAAATAATGTGCCAATAAATAATGTGCCAATGTGCTAATATGCCAATGTGCCAATTGGCTGCGCTGTATTGCTGAAAGGCATTGGCATATTAGCACATTGGCACATTATTTCTGGTTTTCGACTATACTCTTTATTTTTTTCTGATATTTTCTTTGTATTCTGATAATTTCTATTTTACTTTGTAGTGCAAAGTACTTTTTATATGAATAAAGATAAAGCATTAGAATCAGTAAATGAGATAA
>ERZ1108168.526-NODE-526-length-28415-cov-7.846544_pt1 | contig 28415 bp, 24 predicted proteins | sample MGYA00403704_ERZ1108168 | MGnify/ENA primary metagenome ERZ1108168 (study PRJEB35170, sample SAMEA104062421) | human gut metagenome | biome: human gut; feature: human-associated habitat; material: faeces | place: Denmark | collected 2012-06-12 ...
TCCTTTTCAGAATAGCTAAATTATATGCTTATCCCCACTAAAAATCTACTGAGCCGAGAAACGTATGAAAAGTGAGTTAAAGGGCTCAATTGACTACTTTAAACAAAAACGCGGATTAACGCAAATTTACACAGATTAAACATACTATCTGCGTAAATTTGCGTTAATCCGCGTTATATAATAATAGCTATTTTAGAAAAGATAAGCAGCAGAAATCTGCCAAGTCTTGGTTTTATAACTATCTGCTTTAAAGACACTATCAAAACCATCTTTCCATGTTACATCACCTGATTTTCCTAAAGGAATGTTATAGTTAAAACCTATCTGCAAATGCTTAATTAACTTCAAGCCGGCACCTACATTGACACCTACCATTGCACGTCTCTTGTCATAACCATTTTCATTGCCTTTGAAATCAAAATAAAAATCAGGACCTGCAGCGAGATAAATTCCCAGCAAACTTCCCAAACCTATATTATACTTCAGATTCACAGGAATATCCAATCCATATTGCTTTACAGCGTCGTTATCAGCCTTAATACCTTTCTGAGAGAACAACAGCGAACCGTCGATTCCCAGTCCTACAACAGGAATTGTAAATTCAGCCATGGGACCGATAAAGAAACCTGCCATATTATCTGATTTCAGAAGTTTATCATCAAAAGTCACTTTCGCAACATTCACACCACCTTTAACACCCCACTTAAGTTGTGCCTGGGCAGGCATAGCCATACCTATACATACAGCTACCAATAATACACTTATAATTCTTTTCATAATCAAATTGTGTTTAAAATTCGGGACAAAGATATGTATTTAAAATTAAAAAACACAAATTAGGACTATTTTGTTCATCGTCTTTGTCTGCGAACCGAAGCTTTAGGAGCAGCCGCCTCACGTTTAGAGCCTTGACGAGCGCTGGAAGTACTCGTTGTTTTCTCACGCCCTTTCTTTTTTGAATTCGTTTTTACAGTTTCCTCAGGTTGAGCAGTAGCTTCCTGCTCCACTGCTGCCTCTTCGGCAGCCGCTTTTGCAGTTTTCTTCGCAGAAACTTTTTCTTTGATAGCTGGTTTGGCAACTGTAGAAAGTGTATCCGATCCATACAAATGTTTTTCAAAACTGGCCAGTTCTGTTTCTATCCTCTTCTGCTCCTTCATCATTGCACTATCGGTCTTACAATATTCGGCCAAAGGACGATTCTGTAAATTGGTAGTTTTATAGATCTCCCCGTTATATTGACGGGTAACAAAGAAATCATCCATACTACGGTTGGCCACATTATTAAAGTTGCTGGCCATCACCATAGCTCCATTCAAATAAGGAGCAATATCTTTATAGTTCACCCAGAACATAGGTAATTTTACCCGTTCCGAACTAAAATCTTCTGAGCGATGATATACCGGACAAAGAGCTGTTATCACCGAACCGTAAGTAGAAGAACGCTGGTCAAAATACCACACTTCCTTCACAAAATAACTCAATATATCACCAGAAGGTATATCACTGTTTTCTATAACCAATACGCTATCCCGACGATCTTTCAGTTTTCTCTGTTCGTAATAGATACTGAAACGGTCAAGCACATCCTTGAACTTGATCTCATTATCAGCTGTCAATCGCTCTGTGCCATCCAACGTATATTCATACGCCGGAATCTTCTTTTGCCCCAACAATTTAAAGATCAACGAGAAAAGATTCATTCTGTCTCCCATTGGTTCTACCGGATAATAAAGTGCTCCGTTCTCTTCTTTCGTCATATCCAATGTACGATAAATCTCACGTGTCCATACCACATCTTGCGGAAGTGATTTGGAACCAGGATATCTGGTCTGAGCACGGACAGAGAGTTCGTTGGCACTCTTATTCTCTTCTTGAGCAGCGCGGGCCTTCGGTTGTGCCCATGTGGGAAGTATCCCTAACAACATGGTAACTCCAACAGCTATAATAATTTTACGTTTCATCATTCGTAACTCGTAATTTGTAATTCGTTATTAATTCACTATCACTTCCAGTGTCGTTGGCAATGAACGTTCTACACCGTCCGGCCCTTTAGCACGTACCCGTGAGATATAAAAGCGTTTTCCACGTGACAAGCGACGGAACATGTCTTTCTGCCGGGACGAGAAACTGGCACCGGATGAAACTTCCGGTACAGCATTACCCATATTATCAAAGAAAGTAGTTTCGAAACCTAATACCTGGAAATTAATATTCAGCAATCCATCATCAATGGCAGCAATAATGCCGTCCGTATTCATCAGCACAGCTTTTGGCAAACCACTTCCGCCGCGATAACGTTTCATATTACCATTGGCATCCTTATACTCTATAAACGGAGAAGGATCGGGCAATTGGCGCACCCGGTACGAATAATCGCCCATAACCTGTGTACGTCCATCTACTGTTGCCGTAACACGTATCACAGCTTCTTTTCCGATAGCTGTAGGGCGTGCCACATAACCACCGCCTACCCGTTGCAGTGTTCCATTGCCGTTTGCAATACTCGCCTGTACCTGTCCGCTGGGAACCCCCGGTACAGAAATACTGATCGGGTTGTCATATCCGGCATACAACACATTCATCAAAGTAGCCGAAACAGTAGCAGAAGGTTCTACCACATTATATTTCTGAGAGAAATCACGACGCAATATATCGCCATTCCCCCGGTTCAATTCCATATATCCTTGAAGAGTAAACTCACCGGTAGTATTACAAACCGTCTCATAAAATCCATGAGCATCTTCGGGCAATTGTTTGTCACCAATGTAGATAGCAGGACGTTGGGTAGAGTCTACTGCTGCCAGAATAATCTGTGCACTCAATTTGCCACCACGCACCACATTCTGCGAACTGGGAATCACGTAAGCATTAATCTGATTCACACGCACATCATGTACATCAATGTCTTTTGTCAGCGTATGTAATACTTCACCTTCAGCATAACGTATATCGCTCTGCAATTTTGTAAGCAGAGTAGCTGCAGCAGCCACCGGAGTACCTTCAAAAAGACGGGGAATGTTCAGCGTAAGGTTATCGCTGATGATTTTCTTCTGTACCGGATCTTCTATCTGTGCCAGAATTTCGGTTTTATATTTACTGATCCACGAAGCCAATTCTTTTCCTTTACCCGTACGGGGGGAAAACATCACATAAGAAGCTGCTTCCAGGTCTTCCTGGCTTGATTCATTAATCTTCGCTTTCAGGTCTCCCACGAAAACATAGAGTGAGTCGGACATCCGCTTTACATGCATTGCTTTATCATACCACGGCCCCACCTTTTCAGGGTTTTTCTCCATAGACTCCGCCAATGCATTGTACAGTGAACGGTTCTGTTCGGAGGAATTGGATGTAGTACGCGTCAGACTTTCATCCACAAGGGTAAAGCCACGCAACACATCCGAGGAGACGTTGAGTGCCAGCAATGCCATAAGAACGATATACATAAGGTTTATCATCTTCTGGCGCGGTGTCTGTGATCCAAAGCTCATAATTGTTCTTTTTTATTTTGAAGTCATAGCCTGCAACATACGGGCATACACTTCGTTGAGTTCTTCAATCTGACGGGCCATTCTGCGAGTTTGTTCATGTACCTGGTCAATGGTTCCTATCTGTGTACTTACACTACGCAACTGCATTTCGTAAATAGCATTGATACCTGCAAGGTTTTTACTCAACAGATTCATTTGTTCCGTATCCTGAGAAATAGTCTGTGCCTGTTCCGTACAACGGGAAAGCATTTCAGTCATCGCCTTCAACTGCTCCAGATAAGCAGCAGTAGCTTCTTCCATCTCCGGAGTAACAGGTGCATTATTCACCGGATCAGCAACAGACTGAACAGGTGACACCGGAGCACCTGCCTGTACAGGCGCACCACCTTGTACCACTACTATCGAAGGACTTCCTCCGGCTGCAGCTACATTCCCTCCGGCCATAGCACCGGCATTCATCGGCATTACTCCCTGTTGGGGTAAAGTATCACCGGTAACCACTGCACCAGCAGGCATAGCACCCACTACCATGGGTTCTCCGGCATCCTCTTCTTTCCGCTTCACACCCGAAAGATCGAAAGCAGAAAGGAAGAATATCAATACCTCAGTACCCATCCCGGCAAACAACATAAAGTTGGCCCCCGGCAAGTGAGTTAATTTAAAGAGCGTACCCATGATTACTACCGATGCTCCCCAGTTGTAAGCGTAGTTCATGATTGTCTGTCCCTTGGGAGTAGACATAAAATCCTGTATTTTCTGCCGCAGACTTCTCTTATTATCTCTATTTGCCATAATTATCTTCCTTTCTTATTATAACCAACCTGTGTACGTACGCATCGGAAACCGATATAGGAACGCTGTTCGTTTTGATATTCTGAAGTTCGGGCATCCGAACGGATAAATGCATTGACATCTTTCCATGAACCACCACGAACCACTTTCTTCTTCATCCTGTAGGGATCTTCTATAGCAGCATTGTACCGCAAATCCGGATTGACATCGCTCATTGACATCACGCCCGACTCTGTATATACTGTCGATGTCCATTCAGAGACATTACCTGCCATATCATAAAGTCCGTTCACATTGGGTGAATATGCCCCTACCCGGGTAGTAATCAGGTTACCGTCTTTCGTATAGTCTCCCTTACCGGGTTTGTAGTTAGCTTTGTAGCATCCCTTCTCATCTTTCGTCTCTTCGTCAGACCACGGGTATTTATTGCCATCACGTCCGCGTGCTGCAAATTCCCATTCGGCCTCTGTCGGGAGGCGATAACGCTGTATGAACCGGGCTTGTCCCTTGAGTCCGGCAAGCAAATAATTGGTACGCCACACACAGAAAGCATTTGCCTGTTCCCAGCTGATACCCACAATCGGATTGTCATTATAACTTGGATGATTGAAATACAAACGCATATATGACTCATGGTTCGCATTCGGGAAGTCATTTACCCAGCACGTTGTATCGGGATAGATATTAATGATGTAACTGTTCAGAAAATCCCATTCGCTGGAGAGCGGACGCGTAATCGTACGATTCACAATACGACCGTCATCATCAATGTAAGCCGTATCCTTAGAAATCATAATCACCTCATCCGGATTGGCAGGAATATCTGTATTCTTATTGCGTTCCGTAGGATTCAGACGGTTACGGCGCTTAGCAGCCTCCACATAGTCATAAACTTCATAGTAATAGTTCATTTGTGAAGCGTCCAGCATCATCGTCCCATCCACCGGATGTTTCCTATAGACACTCTGGATAGCCATCTGCTCATCTTCTGTGGCTTTTCTCCATGGAATAGGTTTCGACCAGTTAAGATAAGGTTTGATAGGATTGCCTTCCCGGTCTTCTTCTATTTTATAAAGTTCATTGCCTCCGTATGCCGGATCAGCAAGACGTTCACGAATAATAGAATCGCGCACCCAGTATACAAACTGTTTGTATTTGGCCACGGAAACCTCCGTCTCATCCATCCAGAAAGACTCCACCGATATTTCTTTTGTCGGTACGGGAGCACCCCAAAGCGAATCCTGTTCTTCGGGACCCATCTTCAGAGAACCTCGTTTTATCAGCACCATGCCATAAGGGGCGGGTTCGTTCCATGCCGTAGTACTGACACCTGTCACCTCTCCGCCAGGTGCGCCGGAGCCTCCTCCTACCATGCGTCCCATACACGAAGAAAGCAAAGCGACCAGCAACGTCACTGCTATACAGTTTTTACTTCTCATTCTTTTCTTCACAATTATAAGATTCGTATACTCTTATGTTTATTCTTACTTTTCTTAAATAAATTGATATCCATCGCATAACTTACTACCAGATCATGGCTCCCGTTTCCGATCCCAATTTTCGAGGTATAAGCTTCGTAAGCATATCCTACTGTTACTCCACGAATCGTAGCTCCCAGACTGATTGTAACAGAAACTCCCGGCGAATAGGTGAGCCCACCAACAAATACTCTTTCGTTAAAAGTGTACAATACACGACCTGTCATATCGAGTCTTACCGAAGTTAAATTACTCTGTAATAAGAGCGATGGTTGTATGGAAACTAACGGATTACGAGTCTGAATATTGTATCCTCCCGTGAAATAAAGCATTGGATCAACCTTAAATTCATTGGTCGTACCGCTCTCTTGTGTTCCGAATTCTACGGTTGGTGAGGTTAAATGTTGCCCAGAGAAACCGACATAAAATTTCGGATGCGAATAAAATCCACCTATCCCCAAATCAAGCCCCATACCACTTTGTTGCTGGGTAGGAAAAGCCGGATCATCCTGTTGGTCTTCTCCGAGATAAATATTTGCAGGATCAAAGGAGACATTGATAAAGCCCACCTGTAAACCAATGCCCAACCTTCCTTTCCGTATTTGGTGCTTATAAGAATACTGCAGCCAGACACGTTGATTTCTAAAGAGTCCGATACCCTCATTGAAAAAACCCGCTCCTACTCCATGCTTTTTATTGAACAGCGAAAAAGGCATGTCAGCACCAAAATACATACTACGCGGAGCATGGGTGAAGTTCATCATTTGCATAGAGTATGTACCGGAAATATTGAGTTTATCAGTCTGTCCTGCCCACGCAGGGTTATAAAAGCCCTTCAAATCCCAGTATTGAGTGAAGTGCACATCAAACTGCGCCTTGACTTTCAAAGAAGAGAACAAAGCCAGGGTAGTGAGGATACATATAAAAAGAAACCGGTTCATCAGTATAAAGAACTATAAAACCGAAAAAAAATTGTGTGATTTGGGAAACAATCTCATTTATTGAAAGTAACAATTAAGGGTTTTGGCTTTTTGCTGCCACAAATACATTCTCTCCACCAAGTTTTTTGCCCTCAACTCAGACATATGTACTTGGTAGGAATTTCCATACCTTATCTTCAAGATTATAAGATTCACAACCATTTGTTTTATAAATATTTCTTTCCAAATTACTTATATTCATCGGGAATATCTTTCATTTGTATTTCCAAGTTCCAACCCTCGGTTTTCAGTTTTAGGTTAAACCATTTAGCCCCATTTGATATCCACTGTTTCCGATAGTCTATAACTGATTTAATAGTATAATCTTCATTACCAAATTCAACTCCACAACATGGACAAATTTCATAGGTAGGACAACTCCCATCTTTTCCCCAAGGTTCATCTTCAATATATAAACCGCAAACTCTACAAAAATGCTCTTTCATATATATATATTTTTTAAAAACAGGAATTATCTTTCAATGCTGAAATGCATTATCTGAAATTCCCTCAATTTCTATCCTTATTTTCCCAAATTAGTTGTCCTACTTTCACTCCATATTTGCTAACATCGTATAAACGGGAATGCTCGAGTTGGATTTTCCAACCTATCGTAATCATGGTAAAAGTAGCATAAAAGTAAATAATATTATTTCCCCCATATAATATTACTACTTTACAACTCTTTTTCTAACTCTATCTTTCGTCTGAAATAAATTCTTAGGGCCTCTTCTTCAATATCTACCAGCTTTTCATAGTGAGTTTCATCAAAAACTAATTCATAATACCCCCAAATAGCTTCTCGATAAAGATAGTTTTCATCTGTATTTTTTAACGACTTAAAAAACCAACTTGAAGGAAGTTTATTATCAGTAACTTCAAAAAGGGGATATGGATATGCAGAAACATACCCGCTATCATCTATTAAGTAGTCCAAAGTTCCTTCACCCAACATCATTCCCATCACTAAATACTCCTTGCCGATTATTAATCCAAATTCAGTATACTCAGTAGTCCCAAACTGTCCTAATTCATCTTTGTTTAAAGGCTTATTATCATACTCCCTTAGTACCTTTCCGGTATTATAAATACAACGAACTTTCATATATTATTTGAATTTAAAATCATCAACTGTTTGCCAAATATCAATAGGAACCCCATACTCCTCGATTACACCAGGCATATGTAGACTTTATAGAATCGTTGTACTTAAAAAAATAAATGTAGTACTCTTCCTCAATCAGCTTGAAATAATTATTTAGACGAACAATCTTATCTAATCCAGAAACTCCAAACTCCCAATTTGTATCATAAGTTCCACCGTTTCCCATCTGAGAATAGGAAAAACTCACATTCACTCAAAACCCGGATAAAAAAAGTTATATTTTCCCGTCGTTATGCGATCTACTATATCATAAGGGTTTACAACTACACCTATTTCTGCTTTCCGATTTTCCCCTTTTAACTTTCCGACGTCAGTAAAATTTCTATCATTAATATGCCATATATACCAATCAGAAGATATTTTAACAAGCTCTCCATCAATTCTTTTCCCACAATCGCTTGTACCTCTAAATAATATATGATTAATGTCCCCAACATTCTTATTGCTTCCAACTTTCTCCCACAATCCCAGTTTTACACCAGCCCGAGTTACGCAATGCGCATAAAACTCAACCTCACCTTCTACTATCTCTGACAAAGCAGGACTTAAATCTGCCGGATACACTCTCTTGAATGCATGGATTACATCACTATTCAACTGAGTTAAATCATAAGCTATCAGTTGAAAATACTTCTTATGTGTCTCATCTATTTTCACAGAAAAAACATCACCTGTTTTTGTATAAACTCGCACCATAACTTTACTATTAATATTTCAAATTGTAAATACTCACTTATTAATTGACTATTATTCTATTTAATCCCATACCGTCCCCAGTCTTTAGGAGCTATGGAATTTATCTTGTTAAAAAGTTGCCCTCCATTTTTTCCTAAACCATACCGGTTGATTAAAGTTTGTTCCAACACACGAGCCTGAGACTTTGTTAAGCTTGTAGCTCCCCGAACCTCAAAGTATCGTAATGTTGCTCTCGCTGTACCCGAATGTGCGTGTTCAGCGAATCTGATGGCAGGTTCTCTTCCGGTAATACCAACATATCTAACATCAGTAGCTGCATCAAGTCCATGATATACAGAATATGCCCCTGTTTCTACTGCTGTTTTCCCGAATAACCGACTCAACCCTTTAGCACCCCATCCAATCAGCTTTCCTGCAAGGGCTCCTCCCATCTCGGCTGCTCCAAACTCGACTAATGCTTCTCCAATTGGTCTGGCTATTTCATCAAGATCACGACTATTCAGCGAATTTAGCAATTCTGTCTGAGACTGAGCAGATAATACACTTTTTCTTTCTAAAAACTGGTTCTGCAGTATGGGACTTGACCGTATCAAGTCAAAAGCATCAACTGCCTGGTTTGCCCAGATGCCACCATTCTGATAATAATTAAGATACGAATCTTCACCTACTTGAATAGAGACAGAAGAACCCACATTGGTATAACCATCCAGTTTGTCATGCCCTTCCCGCCAATAATAATTTCCGGTTTCATTATGACGATACCAGTCTCTTCCATCCGGATCAATCGCATTCACAAAGTTATTCCCACAATATGCATAAAGAGAAATGCCATAATACTTTTCACATGACGGATCCACCGTAAGGAAACGAGGAAAAGTAGGATCCATGGTTCGAGCATTGTAATCATACAACGTCATGCCATGCATCCTATCCAGTTCTTTCCCGTTGTACTTGAATGGCTGACCATCTTTATCGGCATAATACCCACCGGGTACACCATCTGCATTTCCAATAGGCAAGCCATACGGATAATAATCGTTTCGCTGCACTATTTGTCCATTTTGATCGACCACAACACGGTTATTTCCCTGATGGTCTTTTACATAAAAGTAAAATTTGGAAGTATCCGGACGGCGATAACCAATCTCGTTCAACCACATCTCTTTCGTATCGAACCAAATATGATTACCCTGATAAAGTACATTACGACTCATAGTCAACAAAGACTCATTGACTGCGGAACCGATAATGGGATTGGTAACAAACTGGGGATTCCAACGATACTTTACGTTCAATTTATTACCTTCCGCATCATAGGTATACTCATTACGAGCCTCGGCAGATGTATGCTTAACATCCATCTGCTCCGGAAGGTTCAACTGATTGTATTTGATAGACGAAATACCCCGATTGACAGCACTTATCAGAGAGCCATTGGTGTTGTATTCATACTCTTTTTTAGTATCAGCATAGCGTTTGAACGTATAACCGTCATCAAAATCTGCCTTTTGAACCGTTCGGGACATACGATCACCGTTATAAACCATGTTTATTGTTTCGGAAGCACTACCGGAAAAACGTTTCAAAGATAGCAAATTACCATTTTTATCATAACTGAAAGAGCAGGAACGGTTGACCATACCATTGACATAATCAGCCTGCGTCAAACGCGATAAAAGGTCGTATGTGAAAGTATAACTCCCGCCATCCGGAAATGTCTGTTTACTGATATTTCCACTCAACGTATAAGTCAGTTCCTCTCCGAAGTGTTTTTGCTGTAATGAAGTCATCCTCGATTGAATATCGTAGGTGTAGGTGGTAGCCTGATCAGAAAGGCCCAATGGAGTGGTTGACGCCAAACGTCCCAATTCGTCGTAAGTATTTCTTTGAAAGTCAGTATAACTACTAAACAGGTTATACCGGGTAGAAACAAGTCGTCCCGCATGGTCATAAGTATAATCATATCTCTCGTCATCTTTTCCGGATAAGCACAAAATTCGGGTAGATACATCACCGGCAAAAGTATATGAAAGATATTCGGCCTGCTTATAGTCCTCAACGCCTTTCTGCGGAGAATAGATATCAGAAATGATAGCAACCTCGCAGTCCATACGATCATAATAATATAGTTTATGAAGCCGAGAAGTAGTGCTATTATCTAATATGCCCGTAGAAGAAACAGTGAGTAAACCTTTAGACTCATAGCCTTCGTTATTGCCTGTGTAGCAGTCATCTCCTTTAAAGTTTGGAGTGTAGTTAGCCACCGATTGATAACCAACAATATCATAATTGTCGTAATAGTAGGCGTTCAATATGGAAGAGTCAGAAGGAATAATCTCTGCCAGCTTACTCCATGTATATCCATAAGGCTGTGTTCGGTCAAAATCCTCTTCAACCAGTATTGTTTGGCACAATTCCCTTAGTTCGGCATGAGAACGATTAGTGGTACAGGTTCCTTCCAAAACCCTCCGCCCCATGGTATCGTACTTATAGAAAGTCCATTGCCCGGTCATACGTTGTTCGCCATTTTGAGAGAAAATTAATCGGTCTGCCCGATCATAAACATAATAATCCCATTCACATTGAGGAATCTGAACCGCAATACGCCGATCACGATAGTCGTATTCATATCTATATATATAATGACTGTTACTGACGGCACCCGTCAGATTATCAGCCTGATTCGGAGTATATACATAAAGCAGATTACCAATGTCATCGTAAAGATACTGAACATCGGCATACGAACCGTCATTCGAGTGCGAGCCGGCAGTTCGTAACGTATTTCTGAATAAAACAGTCCGCCCTCGTATGTCCGTGTATTCTATCGTTTGTCCATCTAACATATGCGTGAATTTCAATTCCAACAGATTGTGTGGGTAAAAGTCCTTCTTAATTCCATTCTCATAGCGAGCCGGATTATATTTAAGATCATTGCGATCTATTTCATTAGCGTCACTGTTGTCATTTCTTTTGTATTCAAATCTCTCAGCCCTATTGTGCCATTCCATTCCCGGCATAAAATGAGATGTCATCCGATTCAATGGAGAATTCTCATATTCAAATATTTCATAGGGTTCTCTATCATTCTCATAAGTGTTACAAACCAAATTCTTTAATGAAGAACACGGCACATACTTACCATCATTATTCCCAACAACGGCCGGTAACCATTTCTTTTTCTCACGCCCGAACTCATCATATTCAATTAAAGCTGCCAGATCTTTTCCCGTTGGTGTTATTCCCACATCTATCGACTCATATAAGCGCCCAAAAGCATCAAAGTACTGTACATTTTCCATGTAACAGGTTCCATCTTTAGCAGTCATTATGCGTGTTCGTAGACAGTTATGAGAATTCTGAACGGCTGCATCCGATTCTGCTATACACTCAACAGTAGTAGTGACTTCACGAATTCTTCCAAGTTGGTAACAAAAATAATAAGTACCCGAAGATAGTTCCCGTGTATACATTGTTTCCCCTTTTGCCTCTTCGATACGTGCCGCTTCTATCTGTTTCATATTGGCATCATACAGATCTAGTTTTATTATACCCATTGTTCCCATGCTATATAGCATTCGGATTTTGGTAAAATTCGGTAAGGTTATTTTATACACCCTCCAATAGTAATTGTTATTGTCTACATTTAAAGTTTCCGTAAAGGAAAACGGTGTCTGACAAAAGCCAAGATCTAATGTATCCATTACTGTAGCAGCTTGAATAGCAATGCCTGATATTCCCGAAAGACCGGGATCAAAAATATCTACTATTGCCTCCTCACGTTGTGCTGATATTGTTGAGGAATAAACAAACAGTCCAATTAAAAATGATATAATTTTATTTGTATTCATAGTAGTCTACTTATAATTTATAGTCTATCTTAGAAGCCCCTGTACTGATATTCGTGGGTTTTCAAAACGCGTTCCCGCTCTACTCCTTGTGCATCTTTCTCTTTATAGTAAGTCCTGGTCAACCGTCCCTTTCCATCATAATCATAATACGCCTTTATACCACGAGGATTTGACTCCCATTGTATACAACCGAAAAACGGGTCATAACAGAAAAGACTCACATGGGCTTTGGGCAATAAAGTCCGCAGACTTTCCATACGTTGCCAGTCGGCATCAGAAGGTTCTTGTTTGCCGGCTACCTGATTGAAATAAGTACTACCTCCCAAAGCGGAAGATACCTGTTCGTAGCCAACATCCCGAATAATTGCAATAGGATATCTTCCCCGATAGCCCCAGACATAAACCATACGGTTTGTGCCGTCTCTAGTTGTATACAAAGGGTTTCCATAATTATCATACTCATGAATAACGGTTCTTTCTTCTGCGGTATTATTGTCTCGTTTAGTCATTCGACGATAAGGCAGCGGAAGACTGTTGGAATACAATTTGTACTTATTCTGATTGACTTGCCTGAATTTCCCTACCACTATTTCCTGCTTCATGACAGCTGCAATATTACCATTTCTAACCAATTGCTCACGAGCTGCCGTATGCAAAAGATCATCAGTTTGTGTATCATCTTCGACATAAGTGATATACTTTGTTTCAGGAGATAGTCCATCACCATAAACCGTACGTACAGTGGTAGGAAACCCTTTCTTATTATACGAATTAGTAGTGGTTTTCAATAACACGTCAGGTCCTGATATCTGAACATACTGATATTCTTTCTCACTCTTCAGCCTCATATAACCCGAAATGATACTATAGCTCCATACTGAATAAGGAGTGTAACTATTAGACATTAAACCAGACTCAAAGCCTGAAGGGTCCGTCGATTCTTTCTGATAAATTTTATCTTTGTAGACCATCCAGCAAGGCACAGTTGATATCTCTGGATTGCCATACTGCTCATATTGATATTCAGTCCTTGAAATAGGCCGAGTTGTTGTTTCATAAACTTCTTTTCGTACAAGTTGTCCATATTTCCAGTCATCTTTCGGGTCAAAAACTATATTTGTTCCCGCTACCCATTTAACCGTATCATTAGCACTCCACCGACGGAGGCTATCCAAAGGATAATTGAAATAATAGACTGTTTTACCATTATTGATTTCTTTTCCCTTCGTGTCTGTCGCAACCACATATCCAGTTACTTTATCATACACTATCGGACTTCCTCCAAAAGTCCAATCACCCGATAAACTGCTTGTATATGTATACATATCGTCAAATGCCCGATGATCATAAAAAACATTTTCTATCTGCTGCTTATACATATAGCAATCCGGGGTAATACTGCGACGCACAATACCAAACCCATCTTCGCCATACTCGAACCTTTTTGTAATGATTTCGTTCAATACCGGATCGGTATAACGAACCGATTCTATACGCAGACCGCCCGTATTGGTCATGTAAGAATTGCTACCGTCACGATTCCACTTAATATACTGATCACTTTCATAAGAAAACTCGGTTTTCTCTCCCCAATTCGTGGTAATCGATTTTATCATACCATAAGTATTCGCGCCACTCTCCATGTTTATTCCCGGAATCTTAATCTCCTTATCTCCGTACAAATTGTCATACGGTCCTAATATCTTTACCGGAATTTCAGGAAGCAGGGGGATTCGATTATAACTCCCCGCTCCGATACCGGTAAAATATCCCCAGAAATTGATAGCCTTCTCACGATGAAACAACCGAGGCGGTTCATAATAATTCATCCTGTAAGCTTCGAGAGTTACTCCTTTATCATCTTTTATAACCACACTGTCCAGCATCACATACTTTTCTCCACTATACGGAATATGCTGATACAGATAGATATTACGCCTGCTTTTCCCTGAATAGTCTTTAACCTGAATAAGTGATAAGGTAGAGGAGGTATAATTGAAAACAACCTCACCATGCCCGTATTTAATGGAAGTAAGATTACTTTTATCACGAGTTTGAAGACTGGTTGTATAACCAAGAACAGAACCTCCTTTATGTTGAATCAGGAGTTGAAGCATGTGAGGAGTAGCGTTGGGATTCTGAATAACATCATACAACTGAATGCCGCTATTATTATCATAATTGGATATCCGCAATTCCTGTTTTGAAAGCACAGGGCTATAAATAATAGAGAAAACATCATTCAACTGAGGCTTTTCTTCACGGACAGACAGCCCATATGAAAACAGGATGGAATCACGTCGATTGGAAGAAACAATCTTTGTTCCTTTCCATACATCCGGTAGAGCTATTGCTCCGTCAAGAGCTCCCGTACCTCCAAAATAATAATGCGTACCGTCAATATCCATTATATTAATCAGATTGTTTCTTTCGTCACATGCTATCCGGATAGGTTCGTAAGGAATCGTGGCCGCCTGCAAGGGTTTTCCTACTTCTTTAGGCAGCAACAGAAACGAACCGCTTTTACCGGGCAGGTTATAGTAATACCGGTCTGGACTTCCATCGGAGGCTGCATTCCTCCCATTATATGTGTCGTGTAATTTTCTCTGAGTATAGGAGGCTGGATATGGCTTGTATGTCATATAATAATCCGGCTGACCATTGATGCTACGGGCTATTTTCGGCTCAGCCGTCAAGCTCCAGCCAAGCCCTAAAGCAAAGCTTTGTTCCGAAGGGCGGATACCCTTATTGCTATAATTCAACGTAATAGGGACGCTTACGCCTCCTGATTCTATTACATACAACGGGATGCTGATATTTGCTACGCCACGTGTATAATCAATGGGGATCTCTTTGTGTTCAATCAACTTACCCACTTCAAGAGTAGAAGGGTTATAATCCTTCCATACTTCGGGATCCAGCAAATTCTGGCTATGCAGAGAGACGGATATTAACATACCTACTGCCAACAATGGATATAAATAGTGTTTCATAGCATTGCATTTTAATGTTTGTTCTTTATGTTACAGTTTCATGATTTTATGGCTGACCAAGTGTTCGTTTAGCCAGATATCCAACACATAGTTTCCTGTGGTATACCCCGTCAAATCCAACTGGAAACGAAAAATTCCCTTTGACTGGGTCGAATACTGTTTTTTCTGAACAGGTACTCCTTGAGAAGAAGTTAGAAGGGTTACCACATTGGCTTCTATAGGTAAGTATATTTCGACCTCTGCATACGTACTCACAGGATTGGGATATACATTATATGTCAGTCCTTCCCATGGATCAACGATATCGTCTCCGTCAATATCATTATCTGTTTCATATTCTTCGTTGTGTAATGCTTCTTCAGGAGGATAGAAAAAGGCAGTAGTGAAATTGACAACTCTACCGAGTTCATCAGAAGAGTTGTACGAACAAATGGTTTCAAAAACAGGATAACGATATCCTTTGGCATACCAACGATAGGTCTCCATTTCTATCAGTTGAGCTAACAATGCGGAATCATCTTCTACTTTGTCCAACTGAACGATTTTTTGCAAGGATTTAACCCGCGATATATGTTTCAGAGTATCTCCGGAAGGTAGGAGTATCATCCCGGTTGCATCCGGTTCAATTGTCATTGTACCTTGTGTACGAATGGGTACTTGCATCGAATACAATCCTTCGCCACGGAAAGGTAAAGTAATCTGTTCCTGAAAAGCAGACGAATAAACACTCATTAACAACGGACAGTCATACCATAAACTGACGACTGTATTCTCATGCCCCAAACAAAAAAGTGTATCGTTCCGTAAACAATAAAAATAGGATGTATCATGTTCTTTTCCAATGAGCAGACTATCTGCTTTAGGCACACTGACTATGGGAATAACATTTTTCCCCATTACATAACCACTATCCGAAAGCACAGGTGCGACATACCTTAATTGATATTTGGGGTTGACAGTCTCCAACTGGCTGAAATCCCAAAGCACATTTTCACCTGAACGTCCCGGATCTTTGTACTCGACTTGTTGTTTGGAAATCACATCACCGGCACGAAACATATTCAGAGAAGAAGTCAGGTGAGACTGGGAGAAAGCATACAAGGCTATTGATAATTGTATAGCTACGAACAGTGCCTTTTTCATAATATTTGTGTGTTAGAGGTTGTGTATTACAAATATACACTTTTTTACTTAAAAAATGTACACAAGCAAAATTATTACTCTTTGTTAACGTTTAGATTATCCAAACATAACATAAGCAATATTCAATGAGAAATAACTTGCTCTGAGAAGGCATACAGATCATATGATTTTAAGCGTACTCATCAATACCATTATAACATGCTATATATCTTATTCTTACATCAATAAACAGCACTATCATATTACAAAAACGCCCGGATGTTCTTCATCAAAACATCCGGGTGTTTTAAACAAGAACATGGGGATGTTTTATAGAAGAACATCCCCATGTTTTGCTTATTCAAATCAGTTACTCCACCTCCTTAAAAGCTATTACATATTTGCAGAGAAGCCTATTGCTTATACATGGAATAACGTACACTCTCGTTTACTGTATAAAGCCTTATTTATTCGGCTTTATATCCAGCTTTACCGGTTTAATCATATTCTCCGGTTTCAAAATAGTATCGAGATCTTTCTTAGAGAGAATATCATGCTCCAACACCAGTTCATAAACACCTTTTCCGGTTTCAAGAGCCTCTTTGGCAATCTTCGTAGAGTTCTTGTAACCAATCACCGGATTGAGTGCAGTAACCACACCGATACTGTCGTGCACATGACGACGGCAGGTTTCTTCGTTGGCCGTGATACCATCAATGCACAAAGTACGCAAAGTATCAAATCCATTCATCAACAGATCGGCTGATTCAAAGCAACACTGTGCCATGACTGGCTCCATAGCATTGAGCTCCATTTGTGCAGCTTCACCACTCATGGCTACACAAAGATCATTACCTATTACTTTATAAGCTACCTGATTCATTACTTCAGGAATCACCGGATTTACCTTACCCGGCATAATAGACGAACCGGGTTGCATGGCGGGAAGGTTAATCTCACCCAATCCGCAACGCGGACCGGAAGCCAATAAACGCAGGTCATTACAAATCTTATTCATTTTGACGGCAACACGTCGCATGGCTGACGAATACCCTACCATAGAGGAAGTATCCGAAGTAGCCCCTACCAGATCATCGGCCAGTTTTATATCCAGTCCGGTTATTTTCCGCAGGGCTTCAATACATTTTTCCGCATATCCGGGTTCAGCCGTTATTCCGGTTCCGATAGCAGTAGCTCCCATATTTACCGTCAGGAAATCCTGAGCCGCAAAATCCAGATTTTTAATTTCATCCCGAAGAATACTTGCAAAACCATTGAAGGTCTGCCCTAAAGTCATCGGTACGGCATCTTCCAGCTGGGTACGTCCCATTTTAATGATATGTGCAAACTCTCCGGCTTTCTTTTGGAAAGCTTCAATAAGTTCATTAAAATGTTTCATTAGTTTGAGATGAGTATAATACAGACCAATATGAATAGCTGTAGGATAAGCATCATTGGTAGATTGCGAACGGTTGATATGATCATTGGGCGAGCAATACTGATACTCTCCCCGCTTATGCCCCATCAACTCAAGGGCACGGTTGGCAATCACCTCATTGGCATTCATATTGGTAGTAGTTCCGGCACCTCCCTGAATCATATCTACCGGAAACTGCTCGTGATGCTTACCTTCAAGAATTTCTTTACATGCTTTCAGGATAACATCTGTTTGTTCTTTGGTCAGCAGATGAAGTTCATAGTTGGCAACCGCTGCTCCCATTTTAGTTATAGCAAGCGCATTTATGAACAAAGGATATTCATTGAGATGAAATTTGCTGATCTGAAAATTCTCAATGCCTCTTAATGTCTGTACACCATACAAAGCACTCTCCGGTACTTCACGACTTCCTATCAAATCACTTTCAGTACGGGTTTCTTTTGATAAATTCTGTTCCATAATATCTCTTTTTTAACAATGACGTTTTATTAGTTTCTGCTATAATAACCAAACCCGGCTCTTATTGTTTTAATAAATATGCGAAAACTATTCAACTTATTTTTTGTTGTTTTATCATATTAGCAGATTTCTGTTATCTTTACCCGACCTTAAAAAAGAAAGATATGATTTTACAATTAGCATTTGTACTAACAGCTATTATTATCGGAGCTCGCCTGGGCGGCATCGGATTAGGAGTAATGGGAGGTGTCGGATTAGCGATACTTACTTTCGTATTCGGTCTGCAACCGACTGCGCCTCCTATTGATGTGATGTTGATGATTGCTGCTGTTATCTCAGCAGCCTCCTGTATGCAAGCAGCCGGAGGACTCGATTACATGGTAAAATTAGCCGAAAAGTTGCTACGCAAAAACCCTTCGCATGTCACGATCCTCAGCCCGATTGTGACGTATCTGTTCACTTTCGTTGCAGGAACAGGACACGTAGCCTATTCGGTCCTGCCGGTTATTGCAGAGGTTGCCACCGAAACCAAAATACGCCCGGAAAGACCACTCGGTATAGCTGTCATTGCATCGCAACAGGCTATCACGGCAAGTCCTATTTCTGCTGCTACAGTTGCTCTGTTGGGACTATTGGCCGGATTCGATATCACTCTGTTTGATATTCTGAAAATAACAATCCCGGCTACAATCATAGGTGTACTGGTAGGCGCTTTTTTCTCCATGCGGGTAGGTAAAGAACTAATAGACGATCCGGAATATCAAAAGCGCGTTGCAGAAGGACTGATAAAAGAGCACAAAGTGGAGATCAAAGATGTGCAGAACAAACGCCATGCGCTGGTTTCGGTACTCATTTTCATATTAGCCACCGTGTTTATTGTATTCTTCGGCTCATTCGAGGGAATGCGCCCTTCATTCCTTATCGACGGAGAAATCGTCACATTAGGTATGTCTTCCATCATAGAGATTGTCATGCTCTCGGCAGCTGCCCTTATTCTTTTGTTTACCAAGACTGACGGCCTCAAAGCTACACAAGGTTCTGTTTTCCCGGCAGGAATGCAAGCGGTAATCGCTATCTTCGGAATAGCATGGATGGGTGATACATTCCTCCAGGGGAATATGGGCGAACTAACCCAATCCATCGAAGGAGTTGTGCGCGAAATGCCCTGGTTATTTGGTATCGCACTATTCGTCATGTCTATTCTGCTTTACAGCCAGGCTGCCACTGTACGTGCACTGATGCCACTGGGTATTGCACTGGGTATCTCGCCCTATATGCTGATAGCCATGTTCCCGGCGGTGAATGGATATTTCTTCATTCCGAATTACCCTACTGTGGTAGCAGCTATCAATTTTGACCGCACGGGCACAACAAAAATAGGTAAATATGTGTTGAATCATTCCTTTATGATGCCCGGCATTGTATCTACAGTGGTAGCAATCGTATTGGGACTCTTGTTCATACAAATTTATTAAACCGATATATTATTAACCTAAACAACCATTTAGTCATGAAAGAATTAAAAAAACTGAGTCTGGTAGTAGTCTCGTTACTATTCTCCGTCACCCTGGCTTTTGCTGCGGGAAAACCTAATATCCATATTCTTGCCACAGGCGGAACCATTGCCGGAACAGGGACATCGGCTACTTCAACCAACTATACCGCCGGGCAAGTAGCAATCAGTACTCTGCTGGATGCAGTACCCGGGTTGAACGACATAGCCAATGTTACCGGCGAACAGATCGTAAAAATCGGTTCGCAGGATATGAATGATGCTGTGTGGTTAACACTTGCAAAAAAAATAAACGAATTGCTGAGACGTCCGGATATAGACGGTATCGTCATCACTCACGGAACGGACACAATGGAAGAAACTGCCTATTTCCTTAACCTGACGGTGAAAAGCTTTAAACCTGTTGTACTGGTAGGCGCCATGCGTCCTTCCACTGCATTGAGTGCTGATGGTCCGTTGAATATATACAATGCCGTAGTTACTGCCGGTGCCAAAGAATCAAGTGGCAAGGGAGTATTGGTTGCAATGAACGGCCTTATCCTCGGAGCAGAAAGTGTACAAAAGATGAACACCATTGATGTACAGACTTTCCAGGCTCCTAACTCCGGTGCGTTGGGATACATCTTCAATGGAAAAGTATTCTACAACCAGTCACCTCTGAAAAAACATACGATGCAGTCCGTTTTTGATGTGACTTACCTGGAGTCACTTCCCAAAGTAGGGATCGTTTATAGTTATTCGAATATAGAAGCTGATATGGTGACTCCTTTACTGAACAACGGATACAAAGGTATTATTCATGCCGGTGTAGGTAACGGAAATATCCACAAAAATATCTTTCCGATACTGACGGAAGCCCGCAAAAAGGGAATTCTGGTAGTCCGCTCTTCCAGAGTACCTACCGGCCCGACTACTCTGGACGCAGAGGTAGATGATGCTCAATATCAATTTGTTGCTTCTCAGGAGCTGAATCCACAAAAGGCACGTGTATTGTTGATGCTTGCATTGACAAAAACGAACGACTGGAAACAGATTCAGAAATACTTTAATGAATACTAAAAAATGAGTGATTAATGATTAGTGATAAGTGATAAGCAGCTGCGCTTTTACGCCGCATGGCACTAATCACTTATCACTAATCACTAACCGCTAATTCACCGATCCGATTATGAAAAAAATAATGTTTATACTGCTCATCATGGGCAGTATCCAGGGGATATATGCCCAAAAGACAGAGAAGAGTAAGAAATTTATGGTTGATAAAACACTATTCGAAGAACTGACGGATGTCAAAAAGAAATCGGATAAGTTCAACCTTTACCTCAATATGCAGGGAAGCTTCGATGCGAACTTCCGGGACGGATTTGAAGAAGGTGCTTTCAAAATGCGCCAGCTCCGTATCGAGATGAAGGGAAATATCAATGACTGGCTTTCGTATCGCTATCGCCAGCGACTGAACCGCTCCAACGAAGGAGGTGGTATGATTGACAATATACCTACCTCTATAGACTACGCCGGAATAGGTATTAAGCTGAATGACCAGTTCAATCTCTTTGCCGGTAAGCAGTGTGCTGCTTATGGGGGTATTGAATTCGACTTGAATCCGATAGACATCTACGAGTACAGTGACATGATTGAAAATATGAGTAATTTCATGACGGGATTGAACATCGGTTATAATCTTACTTCGACCCAACAACTCAATCTGCAGATATTGAACAGCCGCAACGGTTCATTCGACAGTACCTATGGTATCACAGAAAATGAAGAGGGGCAACGTCCCGATCTACGCTCCGGTAAATTGCCACTGGTGTACACATTGAACTGGAATGGTAATTTCAATGATGTATTCAAGACCCGCTGGTCGGCCTCCGTCCTGAGTGAAGCTAAAAGTAAGAATATGTATTATTATGCACTGGGTAATGAGCTGAATCTGGATAAATTCAACATGTTCCTCGACTTTATGTATTCTCACGAAGATATAGACCGGAATGGTACAATCACCGGAATAGTAGGACGTCCGGACGGTCATAATGCTTTTGATGCCGGATACCTCTCTGTTGTAACCAAGCTGAACTATCGGTTCTGCCCCAAATGGAATGCGTTTGTAAAAGGTATGTATGAAACAGCCTCTGTCACCAAAAGTACGGAAGGAATAGCCAGAGGTAATTATCGCACTTCATGGGGATACCTCACCGGTATAGAGTATTATCCGATGAAAACCAATCTGCACTTCTTCCTCACCTATGTGGGACGAACCTATAATTTCACTTCCCGTGCCAAAGTACTGGGACAAGAAGATTACAGCACCAACCGTGTATCCGTAGGATTTATCTGGCAGATGCCGGTATTTTAATCACATATATTATTAATTGATAAAATCGGCTTAACCTATGTATAAGCCGATTTTATTTTATCCGTATCATGAATCACATAAGTCCATTTTTAAGTGATCTTATTCCGTAGATAAAATAGAAATTTATCATTTTTATTTTGCGTACAAAACAGAAATGCGCTATCTTTGTTATGCCAATAGAATAAAAATAAGAAAATATGAACAAGAATATCCTGAAAACGGTTATTGCGGATAATCAAATGGAAGTCCCCAAACACAAGGTAATCCCTCGCGATTTCACCTTTGAAGGATTTGGGAACTACGTCTTTGTGGGTATTCGGCGAGCAGGAAAATCTTACCTGCTCTATCAACGGATGCAAGAGTTACTCGCACAAGGCGTGCAGTGGGATGAAATGCTTTATATCAATTTTGAGGATGAACGCCTTACCGGAATGGTGGCAGAGGATTTAAATTTGCTATTGGAAGTCCATTTGGAAATGTACGGAAAGAAACCGATTCTATTTCTTGATGAAATACAAAACGTTCCCGGATGGGAAAAGTTTGCCCGCCGTATGTCTGATAGCAAACATCGGGTTTATATCACAGGAAGCAATGCTAAAATGCTGAGCCAAGATATTCAAACTACTTTAGGCGGCCGCTATATTCCTATTGATGTTTATCCATACTCTTTTAAAGAATTTCTAATCGCAAACAATGTTCCCGTCACCGGCAATCATCTGTTATCAACAGAAGGCAAAGCCGAAATATTGCGGAAGTTCAATGATTATTTCTATTTTGGCGGCTTCCCTGAAGGAGCAGAATTTTCGGTAAAACGGGATTACCTGACCAGTGTTTATCAGAAAATCTACTTGGGAGATATTGCAGCCCGTCATACAATAGATAACACATTTGCCTTACGTATCATATTCAAAAAACTGGCTGAAAGCGTAAAACAGCCTTTGTCATTTACCCGGATAGCAAACATTGTATCATCAACCGGAGCAAAAGTAGGAACGCAGACAGTCATTAACTATATGGAGTATGCTAAAGATGCATGGTTAATCAATCCCGTCCAAAACATAGCAGGTAAATTAGCCGACAAAGAGACTTCGCCTAAATATTATTTCACTGACAACGGCATTCTGAACCTCTTTTTATTGGACGGAAACACTTCTTTGCTGGAGAATATGGTAGCCATTAATTTATTGCGTAAACACGGGAGAAATGATGCCATTTATTTCTACAACCAGAATATTGAAGTTGATTTCTATATTCCCGATGATTACACAGCAATCCAGGTCTGTTACAACCTCGATAACAACGAGGGTACATTTGATCGGGAGGTAAAAGCTCTGCTGAAAATTACCGAAGTATTAGAATGCAGGCACCTCTTTATTATTACTCGTGATACGGAGCAAACGATAGAGATGAACGGTAAAACTATTGAAGTTGTTCCAATATGGAAATGGTTACTCAGTTTATAATAATAAAAAGCAGAGAAAGAACAGAGAACAGCTGGAAGAATCTATGATTGCTCTTTGCAAATCTCATCAGAAATAACAATCGTCTCTATTTGTTTTTTGAAATCAACATTTAAATCATCATATCAGAATTTACTTCTCATACCGGAATTCAAAAACTTGTTCATTACCAATAATAGAGATGTTTTGCAGCATAATATATTTTTAAATAAGACTATAAAACACCAGCGCGACAAACAATTCCTCATTGTTTATCGCGCTGATATTTAATTATTTAATTTATTTGTAAACTGCTAATATTCCTCTTCGTTAAAAAAGAAATCTTCCTTACTTGGATAATCCGGCCAAATATCTTCGATACTCTCATAGATTTCGCCCTCATCTTCCATTTCTTGCAAATTTTCTATCACTTCAAGAGGAGCTCCCGAACGCATGGCATAATCAATTAGTTCATCCTTAGTTGCCGGCCAAGGAGCATCTTCCAGTTTTGATGCTAATTCCAATGTCCAATACATAAGCTATAAGTATTTAAATTGTGAATATTAATCTTAGATTCTCATTTTTCGGCAAAAGTATAACAAAATATTTCACTTGCAACTATTATTCCAAAATATTTCTTCTTTTCCTTCGTTAAAATTGATTTTTCGTGATAAAACGAAGAAATAATCTGATAATCTGTTTACATAAGCTAACAAATCAGAAGAAATTGTACAGGTTTCGGATAAAGCAAGTATCCGACGCTCTGCACGACGGCAAACCGTACGGCAAATATGAGCAACAGCAGCACCAGTAGCACCTCCTGGCAACACAAAAGAGTGCAGAGGGGGAAGAATTTCGTCTGCAGCATCTATCTCATGCTCAATCTGCTCTACATCATCAGGAGTGATGACACTAACTCTATTTAGTTGAACTTTTTCTTGATCGGTAGCCAAATGAGAACCGACAGCAAACAATTTATTTTGAACTTTCTGTAGAAACGTCCTGTCACGTTCAGCATTCAGGTACGTTATCAACAATCCAATATTTGAATTCAATTCGTCTATTGTGCCATAAGCTTCCAGACGGATATGAGTCTTCGGAACACGTGTGCCACCAATCAATCCGGTAGTACCCAGATCACCGGTCTTTGTATATACAAGGCTCTTTTTCATAATCTTTATTTTATGAGTGATTCTTTTCTATGGTTAACACACAAAGATAATCAGAAGTTGACTACATAGTGCTGTTTTATCTTTGTTTTATCAAAGAAAAGAATTCCCACATCATAAAGGTCAAATGTAATGCCTACTTTATCATCAGCTTTCAAGCGTTTCCAAAGTTGTTTCATCGCTCCGGAATAATGTATGCCACCGATGACAAAAACACTTTGCTGCGTAGAACGGGCCGCACAAATGCGAAATACCTCTTCTACAAAAGATGGATCCTTCACCTTATGGATATAGAGGAAATCAACCGGTACTCCTGCCTCCAGAAATAACTCGGAAAGTTCCGAAGCAAATGTATAATCGGCCGTTGTTTTTCCGGATTGCAGATAGAGCGAGGAGGAAGAAGGCACACCTGCGTCTACAATTGTATCAGGCTGTACCCTGTTGACCAGGCGGAACAACAGCCGCTTCACTTTTCGGGGTTCACTTTTCCAACCCTTATCGTGATTCCGTTTCTGCTTCTTTTCTTCTGCTTCCAGTTCTTTATAAGCATAGTAAGGTGTTTTCTCGTAAATGAGGCAAGTAATCAGCTCAAAAGCAAAGGGGGAATGTACTCCGTATCCGCAACGATGGCGAATGCGGGAAAGCCAGATAAAAGGACGTTTCAAAGTCAGTATAAGATTCATCGTTTGCTATATTGGAATTTTCATACAAAGATATAGTTTTTTCGTTTATCATCCAGCCTGAACCCCAATAGACTCTAAGCAAAAAAATGAGCCGGCTCGTTTGCAACCGGGCCGACTCATTTATTAAATCATTTAAAAGACCTTACTGTAATCTGAACGTCACAGGCACTGTGTATTTCACTCTGACCGCTTGGTTTCTCTGCATTCCGGGAGTCCATTTCGGCATAGCTTTAATAACACGAAGCGCTTCTTTATCCAGATAAGGGTCTACACTGCGTACTACTACAGGGTCGGTAATTGTTCCATCTCTGTCAACAACAAACTGGATAATTACTTTTCCCTGAATCCCTTGTTCCTGAGGGACCACAGGATACTTAATGTTTTTGTTCAGGTATTGGAACAATGCTCCGTCTCCACCCGGAAACGCCGGCATCTTTTCAACAAGAACAAAAAGATCATCTTCGACTGGCTCGTTTTCTGGTTCTACCACAACCGGTTTGTATTTTATCACAACCGGGTCCCTTAGATCCTCAGAGCCTATAATCACTGCATCTGCTTCCAAATCGGTATCATCAACTATTTCGAGCAATTCTGCCACTTTCATAGCGGGTGGTGGAGGCGGTTCCAGCTTCTCTTCAGGATACGTAATAGGGAGAAGTGTCTCAACGAAAACGGGGTCATCGGCGAGCGAGCCGGTAGCAACTTTGATGTCATGTTGTGTCCATTCGAACGTAACGAACATGAAAGCAAGCACTACAACAAAACCCACAAGCAACCAAGTGCCGCGTTGGCTCTCAATCGCTGCTCTTTTGGATTTCTTTACTTCCATAAAAAATGAATTTAAGTAATTAATAATAGAAAATATATATAGTATATACTATCTCTTGCTCAGATTACTTAACGCGCTTTTTTATTTGTTGTGAATATAGCATTTTTACCGATAGGGTGTTCATTGTCAAATGATTATTTAAGAAATAAGTGCGTTATTTTCTTAAAATTAAGCTAAAAACAGTATCTTTGCCTCAGAGAATATAAACTTTTGATTTTATGGAGACAAAAAACAAAGCCTGGAAAACCCTCAGCAGTGAATATATCTTCCGCCGTCCCTGGCTTACCGTACGTCAGGATGAGTTTCTGTTACCCACAGGTAACCGTATTCCGGAGTATTATATTCTGGAATATCCGGATTGGGTAAATGTGATTGCGATCACCCGCGACGGGCGCTTTGTTTTTGTACGCCAATACAGACCCGGAATTGCCCGGACATGTTATGAACTATGCGCAGGAGTATGTGAGAAAGAAGATGCTTCTCCACTCATTTCAGCACAACGCGAACTGCTGGAAGAGACAGGATATGGCAATGGAAACTGGCAGGAATATATGGTAATTTCTCCGAATCCCAGTACACATACCAATATCACATATTGCTTTTTAGCCACAGACGTGGAACCCGTTTCATCGCAACATCTCGAAGAAACCGAAGATCTGACAGTGCATCTGTTCACACTGGAAGAGGTGAAACAATTGCTACTGAACAACGAAATAATTCAATCATTGCATGCTGCACCGCTTTGGAAGTACATAGCAGAACAACGACTTACCTGAAAACGCCTCAACGAATAGCAGATATGAAAAAAACAATCACGACACTCTTGCTCCTGTTACTCTCACTCCGTATGACGGGACAAATTGACTACCTGGAACCTATCAAAGACTACTCTAAGTATAAGAGTGAATTAAGCGGATATTATAGCAATGTACTCTCACTGCTGAGTACAGGACTGAGTAAAAAGCCCTATGCCTGTTATGCAGTGATCCCCTCCTTTTCGCCGGAATATGCAGTATCAGCAGAAACCAAAAATGGTAAGTATTATCTGATTTCAAATACATTGTCTCAAAATAGCTGGCAGGCTGAAAAAAGTACAATAAAAGTAAATACAAAATCTACGGAAATAAGCAAAACACTCTATCAGGCATTAGGCGAACTCCTGCAGATGACTACCCATCAAATTCAGGACATGGACGGTTCAACAACAGGACTGGATGGAACGACTTATTATTTTAGTACTACCAATAACAAGGGAGAGGTACTGACCGGGAAAAAATGGTCGCCGGACAGAGCCACATTAATGGGGCGCCTGGTACAGATCTATGAATCAGTCTATGCACTGTCGACAGGGAAAGCTATCCCGGAAAGCCTTATTATAAGCGATGCCCGGATCTTACTAAAAGATTTACAGGAGAGAAATAAAGCCTTTCCTGACGAATATAAGCAACCCAAATATGCCGGTATCTTTCCAACCGGCCTGTGGCAAAGCATAGAATCGGGCAGAGAGCTGGAATCTGTTCCTGAGTTTCCTGATTATACACCCGAGAGTTATACAGCAAAACATCTGATATATCCCCCTGCCCTATTGGCTAAAGCGGCAAAAGGATACGCCTTATGTCAATTCACAATCAGCAGAGAAGGAGAGGTCATTAATGCACACATATTGAAATACTCCCATTCTGAGTTTGCAAACGAAGCACTGAGAATTGTCAAGAGTATGCCTAAAGCGGTTCCAGCTATGTCTGAAGGCAGTCCGGTGGCATGTAACTATGTACTTTATATCCCTTTTCGTCCCACACTTGCCCGCCATTAACAAAAAGATAACGTAACGATAACAATGCGATAACATACTAATAAGTTTGAGCGCCCTACCTTTGCAACATCAAAAGGAACAAAAACTTAAAAAAATAAATAGTTACTATGTTTGTAAACACTGAAAACCAACGCTCGTCGGGACGGGTGGT
>ERZ1108168.535-NODE-535-length-27764-cov-3.618283_pt1 | contig 27764 bp, 19 predicted proteins | sample MGYA00403704_ERZ1108168 | MGnify/ENA primary metagenome ERZ1108168 (study PRJEB35170, sample SAMEA104062421) | human gut metagenome | biome: human gut; feature: human-associated habitat; material: faeces | place: Denmark | collected 2012-06-12 ...
ATGTCGCCGATATACATGGCGGGGCGCTTGCGCACCGCCTCAAGCCCTTCGAGAACCTGGATATTCGAAGCGGAATATTCTTCTTCTTGCTTTTTTACGTTTTCTAATTCGGTACTCATCTGTCGTCTTTAAAATATCGTACAAATATACGAAATATATCCCGAATAAACAATAGCCGTCTGGCTTCCGCCAGCCGATTTTTTGCGGTTGCAGGACGTTTCGGAGGCATCCCCGCAGGGTGTGCCGCAACATACCCCGGGCGGGATGCGGCAGCGTGGGGTTTACGGTCTGTTATCCGAGTTCGGCTTTGAGGTCTACCTCGCGGATTTTACCCTGCGCGAAGAGTATGGCGCGGGCGGGGTAGTTCTCGATCAGTGCGGTGTTGTGCGTGGACATGACCACGGCACAGCCGCGGCCGGCAATCTCCTGGAAGAGCCGCATGATGCCTTCGGCCGTCACGGGGTCGAGGTTGCCGGTGGGCTCGTCGGCCAGCAGCACCTGCGGGTCGCTCAGCAGGGCGCGTGCGATGACCAGCCGCTGCTGCTCGCCCCCCGAGAGTTCGAACGGCATTTTGTAGCTTTTGGCCCCGAGGTCTACGAGCTTGAGCACCTGGTCGATCCGCTCCCGGATCTGGTCTTCGCGCTTCCATCCCGTGGCTTTCATTACGTAATAGAGGTTCATGAAGACGTTGCGGTCGGTCAGCAGCTGGTAGTCCTGGAATACGATGCCGATCCGGCGGCGGAGGTAGGGGATGTCGCGGCGCCTGAGCCTGCGCAGGTCGTAGCCTGCCACGCGTCCTTCGCCGGAGAGCAGCTGCACCTCGGCGTAGAGGGTTTTGAGCAGGGTGCTCTTGCCGCTGCCGACGCGTCCGATCAGGTAAACGAATTCGCCCGGAGCCACGCACAGGTTCACATCCGACAGCACCATCTCTCCCCGGCGCATCAGCTTCTCGGCCGAGGTGCTGCCGAACGGGTTGTCCGCATGGTAGATGGCTGCGTTTTTCAGCCTTACGACATATTTTTCGCTCATAGGTTCTGGTCACTGGAATTATTTTCCAAAGATAGTCAAAATATCCGTACGGGGATGTCGGCACGGCGAAAAAAACCGCCAAAACTGCTTCTGAAGGGATATTTTGATCCTTCTCGACCGGAAATATATAACAAAAAAGCCCTTTGGGTTGCGCAAAAACAACCGTATAATTTGCATTTCCGCCCGAGGGTGCTTAAATTTGCACGATAGGCCGTGACGCCTCGGCCTGACAGTAAGCAAAAAATCTTTGAATGAAAGAAAACGAGATCCTGCGGGAGATTATGCGGGATGCCAAAATAGGTTGGTGGCAAGCCGACCGTAACCGCCGCGTGTTCCATATTTCGGAAGGGCTCCGCGACCTGCTGGGGGTCGCTTCGTGCGATGTGACTTACGAAGAGTTCGGGAAGATGATAACTCCGGCCTACCGGGAATATGCCCTCGCCTCGATCGGGGTGCGGGGCGGCGCCGAACGCCTCTACCCGCTGCAAGGCCCCGAGGGGGAGATATGGTGCTATTGGAAACTGTTGCGCGAAGAGGTTGCCGAAGACGGGGGGATGTTGCTGACGGGTTATTTCCGGGTGGTCGACCCGCCGTCCGAAGTGGTCAGGTCGGAGGAAAAACAACGGATCAACGACCTGCTGTTCCGTCTTAACAGCATTTCGCAAACGCTGCTTTCGCTGCTGAAAGTCGATGACCTGGATGCCGTCGTCGACGAAATCCTGGCCGACGTGCTGACCATGTTCGATGGCGGAAGGGCCTATATCATCGAATCCGACCCCGAACACCGTTTATATAATTGCACCTACGAAGTCACGGCCGAGAATGTCGCCGGGGAACAGGAGCTGGTAAGCGGTATTTCGATGGACGAGGTGCCCTGGTGGACGCAGCGCATCGCCAACGGCCAGCCCGTAATCATCTCTTCGCTCGACGAATTGCCCGACGAGGCTTTCCGCGAGCGCGAGGTGCTGGCCATGCAGGACATCAAGTCGCTGATCGCCGTGCCGCTCCTCTCGCGCGACAAGGTGTGGGGATATGCCGGCATCGACATCGTGAACCGGCCCCGGAGATGGACGGGCGAGGATTTCCAGTGGTTTTCGTCACTGATCAATATCATCAGCCTCTGTATCGAATTGCAGCGCTCCGAGCGCGAGGCGCAGTCCGAACGCAAGTACCTCCAGAGCCTCTATCACCACATGCCCCTGGGGTATGCCCAGCTGCGGGTCATCCGTGACGAGCAGGGGAAACCCGTCGACCTGCTGGTGCTGGATGCCAACTACACCGCCGACAAGATCATGGGGACTGCGCGCGAAACCTATATCGGCAGGCGTATCTCCGAACTGGGACTGGATATGGAGCAATATCTGAAAACTTTTACGGAGGTGCTCCGCAGCGACGGATTTATCGAGCGCGACTCCTTTTACGAGATCTCGAAACGCTGGATACATTCCATCCTCTATACGACCCGGTCGGACGAGGTCATCAGCCTCTTTTCCGACACTACGGAAATGCGCAATGCCCACGAGGCGTTGTTCAACAGCGAAAAAATGCTGCGCAATATTTTCGACAACGTCCAGGTCGGGGTGGAGCTTTATGACAAAGAGGGCTGCCTGGTCGACATCAACACCAAAAACCTCGACATCTTCGGCATCGCGGCGAAGGAGGATGTGCTGGGGATCAATTTTTTCGAGAACCCGATCGTGCCCGAGGAGATCCGCCGCAACGTGCGCAACGGGCAGGAGCAGTCCTTCAGGCTTGATTATCCTTTCGACCGGCTGGGCGGCTACTATCCCTCCCGCAAGAAAGGCAGCGTGCAGATATATACCAAGGTGACCATGCTGTACGACATGTACGGCGAACTGGTCAACTTCCTGGTGCTGAATATCGACAACACCGAGATCAACGAAGCCCACCACAGACTGGAGGAGTTCGAAAGTTCGTTCTCGCTGGTGAGCCGCTTCGGCAAGGTGGGGTACGCCCGCTTCGACCTGGTGACCCGCGACGGGTATGCCGTGCCGCAATGGTACCGCAACCTGGGCGAGGAGAGCGACACCCCCATGACGCAGGTGATCGGCATCTACAACCACGTCAACCCCGAAGACCGGGAGGCCATATTCCGGGAAATCGGGCGGGTCAAGGCCAACGAGTCGAACGGCTTCACGCTCGACCTGCGGGTCGGGCTCCGCGACGGCAAGAGCGGGTGGACGCGCGTCAATGTGGTGCGCAACCCGCTGAATACCGACCCCTCGAAGATCGAGATGGTATGCGTCAATTTCGATGTCACGGAACTCAAGCAGACGGAGAAGAGCCTGATCGAAGCCAAGAACAAGGCCGAGGTCAGCGACCGCCTGAAATCGGCCTTCCTGGCCAATATGAGCCACGAGATACGTACGCCGCTCAATGCCATCGTGGGATTCTCGAACCTGCTGGCCGAAACCGACGATATCGCGGAGCGCCGCGAGTACATGCAGGTCGTCGAGGAGAATAACGATCTGTTGCTCAAATTGATATCAGATATCCTCGACCTTTCGAAGATCGAGGCCGGAACGTTCGAGTTCAATTACGGTATGGTCGACGTCAACCGCATGTGCGAGGAGGCGGTGCGAGCGCTGAGCCTCAAGGTACAGGACAAGCCCGTCGAATTGCTTTTCGGCGACCATGAGGCGCAATGCTGCATCGTCGGAGACAAGAACCGGCTGTTGCAGGTCATCACCAACTTCATCAACAATGCGGTGAAATTCACCGAGCAAGGCTCCATCACGCTGGGCTACCGCCGGGAGGCCAGGGACTTGCTGTTCTACGTCGAGGATACGGGAAAAGGCATCTCCGAAGAGCATCTGCGCACTGTTTTCGACCGCTTCGTCAAGCTCAACAGCTTTGCGCAGGGCACCGGGCTGGGGCTTTCGATCTCGAAGAGCATCGTCGAGCAGATGGGCGGGCATATCGGCGTCGAGTCGGAGGAAGGCCGGGGCTCCCGTTTCTGGTTCACCATACCTGCCGTGGCATGCAATGCCGGGCCGGACGACGAACCGTCCGTTGTGGCTGAGGCTCCGCATCCCGTGTCCTGTCAGGACGGGAAACTCCCGTTGCTGCTCGTGGCCGAGGATACCGACAGCAATTTCCTGCTGGTGTCGCTGATGTTCCGCAAGGAGTTCGACATCGTGCGGGCCGTCAATGGCGAGGAGGCGGTGCGGATATGCCGGGAAATGAACCCTGCGGCCATCCTGATGGACATCAAGATGCCTGTGATGGACGGGTTCGAGGCTATGCGGCGGATCCGCGCGTTCGATCCCGCCGTGCCGATCGTCGCGGTCACGGCATTCGCCTACGACCGTGACCGGCAGAAAGCCTTCGCTGCCGGGGCCAACGGATATGTCGCCAAGCCGCTCAGCGGGGAGCATATCCGCCGCGTATTGGGGACATTGCTGGCGGAGATATAACCGCGTCGTGCGTTGCGGGTTTTGCCGGTAGGGAAGTGTCCGACGTTTTCCGGGGGATCGCCCGCCGCGAAACAACGGCGGCGCTGTGGCAGCCCGGTAGGGAAACCTGTGCCGGGAAGGGGTACCGCGGTGGCCGCGTCCGTTCCTGCCCTGTTTCCGGAAAATCTGCCGATCCCCGATGTATTTCCTGCCCGAGGAGCGGTATTTGGAAAAAAAGTATTATTTTTGCACTGTTTCCATGAGGCTTTGTCCCGCGAAATTCTGGGGGTGCCCGGTTTTGACAGCAGGCAGAGTTTGATTGTAAGCACGCCGAGCGCTGTGTGGCGGCTCGTAAATCCCGACGCTCAAGATTCAAATGGCAATAACAGCTATGCACTCGCTGCATAATTTTCAAGGAAAATTAGCTTAATCGCCGGGCCCAAGGCGGCTTGGCGACGAGTATCCCGGGGAGTGGTTCCGCCCTTTAACCGCTTTCCATATGGGGTATCATCAATTCAGGGATAGTGCACCGGAGCGTCCCGGCCGGTGTGCGAAATTCAGGGACTGGGACTCGGGTTCGGTTGCCGCCTGCCAGGCCCGGGTAGAAGGATCAAACGGCGGCTAAGCGTGTAGAAAGCTTTCGGGTTCCCTGTTTGGACGCGGGTTCGACTCCCGCCACCTCCACGAATGTAAAACGCATCTGGTTTATTATTAACCAGATGCGTTTTCTTGTTGTATTATATCCTTTATTGCTTGCAGAACGGATGTCGGCGCAGCGGCCCTTTGCAATTCGTGGCGGACACTTTTATGCGACTCAAAACGTGGTTTCGGTCGTATGCCCTGCGGCCTTGTGGTGGCGATAGCCGGAATCCGGTCTGGCAGGCGTTCGTCGCCAAGAGCCGTCAGGGAATCCGGAAGAGCTTGCCTTCGGCGAAGGTAACCCACAGCGATCCGTCGGGTGCCTGCCGGAAATCGTTTCCTGCCGAATTGCAGCATTTCACACTCCACAGCAGCGTGCCGTCTTCGCGCACGGCGGCAACCTGCCCGAGCCTCCCGGCGACATAGACCACACCGTCGCGCACACAGGCCGGGCAGGAGTTGTATTCGTATCCCCATCCCAGATCGGTGCACCATGTTTCGCGGTAGGCATCGGCCGACGTGTCCACGGCCGCCAGCTCGCCGTCCATCGTCTTGTAATAGAATTGCCGTCCGTCACCGCCGAGGCCCGTCGTTTCGCGCGCTTTGCGGCTGTTGTCGCGCCATAGCTGCCGTCCGGTAGCCAGGTCGAGGCAGGTCACGGCCCGGTCGGGCGCCACGATGAAGACCTTGCCGCCGGCGATGCGGGGCACGACATGCCCCGGGGAGAGGAACACGCCGGGGCGGCCGTTGTTCCATTTCCAGAGGCATCTGCCCGTCGCGGCGTCGAGGCAATAAAGGTGCCTGTCCCATGCCCCGAATACCAATTTTCCGTCCGCGAGCGTCGGGCGCCCCTGCGCCTGTCCCTGTCCGTAGTCGTAACGCCAGAGCAGTTTGCCGCTGCGCAGGTCTATGCGGCCGACGGAGCCGACGCCCAGCCCGATGTAGAGCGAGCTGCGGTCGACGAGCCCGTCGCCGACGACGGCCGTGGCGGTCGGCAGATGCCACCTCCGACGGCCTGTCCGGGCATCGAAGGCCCATATCCCGCCCGAGGCGGCGCCGACAATCACCAGCCCGTCCGTGCAGAGCGGGGTGGTGTAGAGCGCGTCGGGAAACCTGTGCCGCCACACTTCGCGCCCCCGGCGTGTGTCGTACGCCCGCAACACGCCCTGTGAATTGCCGTAGTAAACCATGTCGCCGCAGCATCCCGCGCCCGTCAGTACCATGGCGCTGTCCTGCAGGACGTATTCCATGCGACCTTCGTAGTCGGGTGCGGCGGGCGGCGGGTCGCAGGGCAGGGCGAGTATTTGCGGATCCCCTTCCAGGCATACCGTATGGCGGGTGCGTGCGGTGTGTCCGAGCGGCTTTTCGCGGATGCGCACCGAGTCGGCGAAGAAATCGAGCAGGGTATATCCCGGCGCCTCGCCCGGCCTGCCGGCCAGTGCCCGGCCGGGTATGCCCGCGATGCCGTCGAAATTGCGCAGGTCGAGCCGGTGGTAGTGCCCGTAGAGCGAGGCGGTGATGCCCAGCCGTTTGAGCGTTGCGACCACCTCCTGCCTGTTGGTGAGGTCTTTGTTGAGCGGGTAGTGGCAGAGGCTTACGATACGTTCGCCGGGACGGGCCCCGGCGGCCTGCGCTCCGAGCCATGCGAGGTCTTCGGTGCGCACGACGCCGTCGGCCATTTTCATGTAGGGCCCGCAGTTGTAGCCCAGGAAAAGGTAGCCTCCCGCACGGTGCGCGACGCGCCCGTCATGGCCGAATATGCGGCGGAATGTCGTGCATCCGCTCTCCGACCAGGTCGTTTCATGGTTGCCCATGACGGTGAACCACGGTTTTTCGAGCTGTGACATCAGCCCGTACACGTGCTCCAGTTCCTCGTCGCTGCCCGTGTTGGTGAGATCCCCGCCGAAGATGACCAGTTCGGCATCCGACGCGTTGGCTTCGGCGACGGCCACGCGGAAGAGCGAGTCCTGTGCATTGCCCGGCGAGACATGTATGTCGGTGAAAAAGACGACGTGCAGCGTATCGGCCGGGGAGGGGCGTGTTTGCGCCGCGGCGGTTCGGGTGTCCCGCCGCGCTGCGTGATCCGCCGTCGCGGAGGCTCCTGCCGCAGGCGCATGCACGGGAACGAGTGCCGACAGGCACCACGCCATGCCGAAGCACAGCCGGAGGATTTGATTTTTCATGGCCGTCGAGGTAAGTTTTAATGCGGTAAGGTACGAAATTCAGGGCAAAAAACATATCTTTGTGCCACTGAAAAATACAGACATATGGCTAAAAAGATCATGCTGCTCGGTTCGGGCGAACTGGGCAAGGAGTTCGTAATCGCGGCGCAGCGGCTGGGACAGACCGTCGTGGCGTGCGATTCCTATGCGGGCGCCCCTGCCATGCAGGTGGCCGACGCCTGCGAGGTGTTCCCGATGCTCGACGGCGATGCGCTCGCCGCCGCCGTGGCCCGGCACCGCCCCGACGTGATCGTCCCCGAAATCGAGGCGATCCGCACCGAACGCCTCTACGACTTCGAACGCGAGGGCATCCAGGTCGTGCCGAGCGCCCGCGCCGTCAATTTCACGATGAACCGCAAGGCCATCCGCGACCTTGCCGCCCGGGAGCTGGGGCTGAAGACCGCCCGTTATTTCTACGCCACGTCGCTCGCCGAACTGGAGGAGGCTGCCACCCGGATCGGGTTCCCGTGCGTGGTCAAGCCGCTGATGTCCTCCTCGGGCAAGGGGCAGTCGCTCGTCAGGAATGCCGGCGAACTGGAGAGAGCCTGGCACTACGGCTGCGAAGGGTCGCGCGGCGATATCCGCGAGCTGATCATCGAGGAATTCATCCGCTTCGACAGCGAAATCACGCTGCTGACCGTCACGCAGAAGGACGGCCCGACGCTCTTTTGCCCGCCAATCGGCCATGTGCAGAAGGGCGGCGACTATCGCGAAAGTTTCCAGTCGCCCTACGTGGCACCGGAACACCTCGCTGAGGCGCAGCGCATGGCGGCCGCCGTCACCGAAGCCCTGACCGGTGCCGGGCTGTGGGGCGTGGAATTCTTCTTGAGCCACGAAAACGGGGTTTATTTCTCCGAACTTTCGCCGCGCCCGCACGACACGGGCATGGTGACGCTGGCCGGGACGCAGAACCTCAATGAGTTCGAACTGCACCTGCGCGCCGTGCTGGGGCTGCCGATCCCCGCGGTGACTTTCGAACGCCTGGGCGCCACGGCCGTGGTGCTCTCGCCCCTGGCAAGCCCCGTGGCGCCGCGCTACGAGGGGATCGACCGGGCGCTGGCCTCCGATCCCCGTACCGACGTGCGGATCTTCGGCAAACCCTCGGCGCGCGTCAACCGCCGCATGGGCGTCGTCGTGGGCTATGCGCCGCTGGGCGACGACCTCGATGCCCTACGCGGCCGGGTGAAGGCCGCGGCCGCCGAAATCAAAGTCCTCGAACCTTAAAAACCTGTTTCGATATGGCACAATATGCAATTATTTCGACCGAGAAAGGCGACATGAAGGCCGAGCTCTATACGGAGGAGACCCCCGGTACGGTGGCGAACTTCGTCGAGCTGGCCAACCACAATTTCTACGACGGGCTGACCTTCCACCGGGTGATCCCGGGCTTCGTCATCCAGGGCGGCTGCCCGCGGGGCGACGGCACGGGCGGCCCCGGGTACAAGATCAAATGCGAGACCTCGGCGCCGCGCCAGTACCACGACCGGGGTGTGCTCTCGATGGCCCATGCCGGAAAGGACACGGGCGGCTCGCAGTTCTTCATCTGCTGCGCCCGCGAGTCGACGCAGCACCTCGACGGCCGCCACACCTGCTTCGGCCGGGTGGTCGAGGGGCTGGACGTCATCGACGACATCCGTCCCGGCGATCTGATCCTCTCGATCCGCATCGTGGAGGAGTAGGCATACCGCCCGCGTGTACATGAACAAAGCCCTCCCTGTGCGGAGGGCTTTGTCCTTGCCCCCCCCCTTATATTTTTTTCACCATTTCGAACTGCCGCCCCGTCACGGCGATGTTCGCCGCCTCCAGGAACGCCGTTAACGATTCGCAGCCGGCCTCGGTGTTAATGACCTTGACCGAATCCGCCTTGTTGAGCCGGAGCGCTTCCCGCAGCAGCGAGGTGGCGATCCCCCGTCGCCTGTACCGCTTGTCGACAGCGATCAGGGCAATGTCGCCCGAGGCGGGTTCGAAGATGCAGTATCCCACTTGTGTCCCCTCTGCGCGGGCGCTCAGCCCGGCGAAGTCCCCCGCAGCCCGCCTTATGGCCTCGGGGCTGTTCTGCCAGGAGGGCATGAAATCCCAGAACTGCGGGTCGGGGGCGAACCGTCCCACATCGACGGGCGTTACCGTACAGGCAATGTCCGGGATTTTCGCGCCGAGGTGCACGTGCGCGCCCTGTTGTATGGAATAATTGAATTCACGCGCCGTTTCGAACCCGAGCTTCCGGTAGACCGATACCGCCTTTGTGTTGTGTTGCAGGACTTCCAGCAGGTATTGCCGGATTCCGGCCTCCCGCAAGTAGGGGATGGAGTGTTCGAAGACCTTTGCAGCGAGCCCCTGCCCGCGATAGGCTTCGAGGGTTCCCGTGCCGGTGTCGTAGGCCGTCGGCAGGCCGTTGAAATTCCCTCTCCCATTCAGGGTGAACGCGGCGATCCGCTCCCCGTCGAACGCGGCGAACGACAGGCGGGGATCGAAACCGCGCCTGCGCAGCATGCGCCGGAGCTGTGTTTCGTCCAGTTGGACTTCGTAATCGGCGAATGCCTGGCCGAATGCCTCGAACAGCGTGCCGAAACATGTATTTTCCAGTGATTTTATCTCCATATGTGTCTGTTTCGGATTTCGGGGGACAGGGCTCCGTCCCCTCTTTTCAAGAGTCGTCGGTTGCAGCTTCTTCCCGCTGCGGGATCGCGCTTTACGCCGGGCACCGCCCCCTCTTCGCCGGAAAGCGAACTGAAAAAAACTCCCCTCGGGAACCGATGTCCGCGAGGGGAGCGCCTTATTCCGTATTGCCCGGGAGTTATTTCCCGAACTTGGCGATGATATTGTCCGTAGCTTTTTTCAGCAATTCCTCAGGGCAGCAGAGGGTGATGCGGATGTAACGGTTGCCCTCCGAGCCGAAGATGCCGCCCGGGGTCAGGAACACGTCGCATTTGTCCATCACCTCGTCCGAGAATGCAAAGCTGTCGCCCTCGTACGATTCGGGCAGCTCGGCCCATACGAACAGCCCGGCCTGGTGCTCGCGGTATTTGCATCCCAGCGCGTCGAGCAGCGCATAGGCCTGCTTCTCGCGGCCGTAATAGATGTCGTTCAGCTCCTTGAACCACTCTTCGCCCAGTGCCAGCGCCGTGTCGGCCGCCGCCTGGATCGGGTAGAACATGCCCGAGTCCATGTTCGACTTGAACGTCAGGATCGAGTCGATCCACTCCTTCTTGCCCACGACGACGCCCACGCGCCAGCCGGCCATCGAGTGGCCTTTCGACAGCGAGTTCATCTCCAGTGCGACGTCGCGTGCGCCCTCGGCCTCCATGATCGAGATCGGGGCGGCGGCATTGCGGATGAAACTGTACGGGTTGTCGTGCACGATCAGGATGTTGTGCCGGGCGCCGAAATCCACGATTTTCTGGAACAGCTCCATCGTCGGGGTCTGGCCCGTCGGCATGTTGGGGTAGTTGACCAGCATCATCTTCACGCCGTCCAACCCGGCCTTCTCGATCGCCTCGAAGTCGGGGTAGAAGCCGGTCTGTTTGTTCAGCGCATAGGGAACCATCTCGCCGCCCGAGAGGCGCACGGCAGCCGAGTAGGTGGGGTAGCCGGGATTGGGCACGAGCACCTTGTCGCCCTTATTGAGGAACGTCATGCATATGTGCATGATGCCCTCCTTTGAGCCGATCAGGGGCAGTACTTCGTTGTTGTAGTCCAGTTCCGTGCGGTACCATTTCTTATACCAGTCCGCAAAAGCCTTGCGCAGGATGGGTTCTCCCTTGTAAGACATGTATTTGTGTACGTCGGGGCGCTGTGCCTCCTTTGCGAGGCGGTCGATGACCGACTGGTGCGGGGGCAGGTCGGGGCTGCCCATAGCGAGTTTCACGATCTGACGGCCCGTTGCCGCTTCGATTTCGGCGATCTCGCGCAGACGGCGCGAAAAATAGTACTCTCCGATGCCGTCCAACCGATGGGAACGGGCGATGTTGACTGCTTTTGCCATAGTATAAGGGTGTTTGGATTTTTGCCAGCAGCAAAGATAGGTATTCCGATTAAAATTTAAAAGCCATCGTTGAATTTTATCTGCCATCCGACTCTCTCCGCCGCTTCATTTCTCGCCCCAAACTGCTTTTGAGCGACATGCGGGACGGGTAACAGTTCGTAACATTTTTTACGAACCGTCCCGCTTACAGCGAGAAGAGGATGAATATCTGCGCCGTCAGCACGCGCAGGAACATCACTACGGGATAGACCGTCGAATAACCCACGGCCGGCATGTCGTTGCCTGCCGTCGCATTGGCGTAGGCCAGCGCCGGGGGATCGGTCGTCGATCCGGCGATAAGTCCCATCAGCGTGTAGTAGTTCATTTTGAGCCACAGCCGCGCCACCAGCGCGACGATTATCAGCGGCAGGACGGTGATGGCGACGCCGTATCCGATCCAGCGGTAACCGCCGTCGACGATGGCGTCGATGAATCCGTCGCCCGCGCCGATGCCCACCGCCGCGAGGAACAGCGCGATGCCGATTTCGCGCAGCATCAGGTTGGCGCTCATCGTAGTGTAGGTGACCAGGTGGAAATGCGTGCCGAAGCGTCCGATCAGGATGGCCACGATCAGCGGGCCTCCTGCCAGTCCGAGCTTCACGGGCTGGGGTACGTTGAGCAGCGGAATTGACCCCAGCAGCACACCTAAAGCGATACCTACGAAGATCGTCACCAAATTAGGCTGGTTCAGCTTCTTGAGCGAGTTGCCCAATACGTCGGCCACCTGCGCCACGGCTTTCGCGGGCCCTACGACCATCACACGGTCGCCGACCTGCAGTTCCAAGCCCTGATAGGGGATCAGATCGACGCCCGCGCGGTTTACGCGCGTGATGGTGATGCCGTATTTCGTGCGCAGGCGCAGGTCGGAGAATTTCTTGCCGTTGAGCGACGATTTCGTAATCAGGATGCGGCGCGACACCAGCTCGGCATTGGGCGTATTGTTGCCCCACTGCTCGTCGGTCATCTCCACGCGGCGGCCGAAGAAGGCCACGATCGCCTCGATGTCCTCGGCCTGCGAGATCAGCCACAGCCGGTCGCCGATATGTATCACGCTCTCCGCATCGGCCATCGAGATCGTTCCGTCGGGACGCAGGATGCGCGATATGACGAACTGACGGTTGATCAGGTCGCGGACATAGGCCACCGTGCGGCCGTCGAGCGTCTTGTTGGTGAATTCGACCGAAACCTTGTCGGCGAGCTTGTGTTCACGGCTCAGCGCCGCCAGCCCCTCGTCCTCCTTTTCGAACTTCACGCGCAGGGCGTAGCGGATGAAGATCATCGTGAATATGATGCCCACGACGCCGAGCGGATAAGCCACGGCGTATCCCAGCGCGATCGTGGGGTCTTCGATTCCCAACGCATCGGTGTAAGCCTGCTGCGCGGCACCCAGTCCGGGGGTGTTGGTCACTGCGCCCGAAAGGATGCCGACCATCGTCGGAATCGGCGTGCCCGTCGCCAGATGAACTACATAGGCCGTCGCCACGCCCAGCAGTACGATCGCTACGGCACACATGACCAGCGTCATGCCGCCGTGCTTGAACGATGCGAAAAATCCCGGTCCGACTTGCAGACCGATCGAGAAGACGAACAGAATCAGCCCGAATTCCTGCACGAAGTGCCTGACCTCGCCGTCCACCGTCATTCCGAAATGACTCAGGACGATACCTACGAACAGAATCCATGTGATTCCGAGCGAGATGCCGCCGATTTTGACTTTTCCGAGCAAAATGCCGATGGTGATGACCAATGCGAAGGTCAGCACGGCATGGGCGATGCCGCTGCCGAAGAACAAGGTGTGTAACCACTCCATATTAACCTACTTTTGTGCGAATTGCCAGCAATTGTGCAAAAGTAGTATTTATTATAGAATTTAAAAAACTTTGATGCGACTTTTATAAGCCCGATATATGCCCGTCCGCCTGCCGCAGGGCTTACTGCTAATACAGATACCGCTCCATCAGCGGCATCAGCAGCGCCGTAGCCAATCCCATCAGGGCCATCGCCAGTCCGCTCAGGGCTCCTTCGACGGCTCCCATCTCGATGGCGCGCGCCGTACCGATGCCGTGCGCCGCGGCTCCCAGCGCAAACCCCCTTGCTTCGGCATCCCGCACGCCACAGCGGCGCAGGATCCACTCGCCGAAGATACTGCCGAAGATCCCCACGCAGAACACCACGACCGACGTGACGGGGACGATGCCGCCCAGCGGCCCCGAAACCGACACGGCGATGGGCACGGTGACCGACTTGGGGGCTATCGAGTTGAGTATCTCGCGTCCGGCGCCGAACGCCATGGCGATATATACGACGCTCAGCACGCCCGCCACGCAACCCGCAAGGGTGGCGATGCCGACCGGGAGCAGGCTTCCGCGCAGTTGTTCGACCTGTTCGTAGAGCAGGTAGCCGAGTGCGACGACCGACATGCCCAGGGCAAAGTCGAGGATGCCCGTGGCTTCCTGGTAGCGGGCATAGCCGATGTCCGCCGCACGGAGGAATACGATGACGGCGACGAACGTGAGCAGCACGGGATGCAGCAGCGGCATCCGGATGCGGCGGTAGACCGCCGTCCCGAGGCAGTAAAGCCCCACGGTGAGCGTCAGCAGGAAGAGGTCGGTGGAGAGGAACGCCTTGTCAATCATTGTCCGGGGTGTTTGCGGCGGTTTCACGAAGGTGCCGGATGCGGCGCAGGCGCGAGCGGCGGTTCAGGCTCTGGAACGTCTGCCCCGTCACCAGCAGCACGATGATCGTCGAGGCGATGCCCGAGATTACGATCGCCCACAGGTTGTCGAGGATCACGCGGTAGGAGTCCATCAGCCCTACGCCGTAGGGGACGAAGAAGAGTGCCATGGCCCCCAGCAGGAACCGGGCTGCGGGACGTACCGTTTCGGCTTTGACCCAATGCAGGCACAAGGCTGCGAAGAGCAGGATCATGCCGATGATGTTACCTGAAACATAACCTCCGGTAAGGATGCTCAATGCATTGCCGATCAGCCAGAAAAGAAGGATGTAAAAAAGTCCGGGCATTGTGTGTGCGCTTGATTCCGGGGCAAAGATAGCATTTCCGGCCGGAAGTTGTTGCGCCCGCCTGTGATTTTATGTGCGGAGTGTCTTTTTCAGCGGGCACTGCGTACTGGCGCACGACGCGCATCCGCCGCGCCGCCTGCCCCTGAAGAAGCACCACATCCGCCGCACTACGACGGCTGCGACCGCGATGCCGATACCCCAGACCGCAAAGTCCTGCCACCCCATGTCAGAGCCACATGAAAAGGCGGTAGACCGCCCATGCTACGACCCACGCCAGCACCGTGTTGTAGGCCACGGCGGCCGCGGCCCATTTCCACCCGGCCTCGGCGCCGATGGCGGCGATGGTCGCAATGCAGGGGAAGTAGAGGAGGATGAATACCAGGAAAGCCAGTGCCGATGCCTGCGTGAAGTCGCCGCTTGCCAGCAGCTTGCGGGAGAGGTTCACGGTTTCCTCGTCTTCGCCGGGCAGCTCTGCGACCTTGCCCGCCTGCGTGCCCGTGCTGACCTGTGCGCCAGCGTTTTCCGCAATGCGGATCGCCGTCTGTCCGTCCGCCCCGCCGATAATGGCGATGCTGCCTTCCGGCAGGTTTCCGATCTCGATCTTTTCGCCCGATCCCGTGACGATCTCCGTCGTGCCGGCGCCGGGGGCGGTTGCCGCCTCCCCGCCGTCGGAATAGAGCACGCCGAGCGTGCTGACGACGATCTCCTTGGCCGGGACACCCGACAGCAGTGCCACGCCCGCCTTCCAGTTCAGCCCCAGCGGACTGAAAATCGGCGCACAGCTTTGCCCCAGACGCCCGAGGTAGGAGTTCTCGTAGTGGACCGCCGTGCCGCCCTCTTCGCTGCGGGGGTAATAGCTCAGGAACCATACGACCATCGAAGCGATCAGGATCATGCCTCCCATCTTGCGCAGGTATTGCGCGCATTTGTCCCACATGTGGGTGAGCGTCGTCTTCCATGTCGGCAGGCGGTAGGGCGGCAGTTCCATGACGAAGGGCGTTTCGTCCACCGGGAACATGAAGCGCCGCATCAGGCGTGCCGTGACGACGGCCAGCACGACTCCCAGCACATAGAGCCCGATCATCACCATGCTGGCGTCGGCGGCGAAGAACGTCCCGGCGAGCAGGAGGTAGATAGGTATTCGTGCACTGCATGACATGAAGGGGGTTATGAGTATGGTTATCAGCCTGCTGCTTCGGCTCTCGATCGTCCGGCAGGCCATGATGGCCGGGACGTTGCAGCCGAAGCCCATGATCAGCGGGATGAACGATTTGCCGTGCAGGCCGATGCGGTGCATCACGCGATCCATGATGAACGCGGCGCGCGCCAGGTAGCCCGAGTCCTCCATGAACGAGATGAACAGGTAGAGGATCATGATGTTGGGCAGGAAGACGATGACCGCCCCCACGCCGCCGATGATGCCGTCGACCAAGAGGTCGCGCAGCGGCCCCGCGGGCAGCAGCGCGTCCACGCCGCTGCCGATCCATCCCACGAGCGTGTCGATCCACTCCTGCGGGTAGGCGCCGAGGCTGAATGTGCACCAGAACATCAGCCACATCAGGAAAAAGAAGATCGGGAAGCCCCACAGCTTGTGCGTCACGAAGGTGTCGATCAGCTTCGTGGCCGAGGCCTCTTCGCGTTTCCCCGGGGTGTAGGTCTCCTTGAGCGCCCCCTGAATGAACCCGTATTTCTGGTTGGCGAAAGCCGTCTCGACATCCTCGCCCAGGGCTTCGGCGATGCGTTTGGCCTCGCGGTCGCGGATCTCCGCCCACTCGGGGTAGCGGCTGCTGCCGCGCAGCTGTTCCTCGACCTGCCTGTCGCCTTCGAGCATCTTCATGGCGTAGTAGCGCGGCGGGAAGGCCTTGGGCAGTTCGCCGCGGTAGTCGCTCATATCGTCCTTGAGCCGCCGGAGCCCCTCTTCGATGACGGGGCCCATGTTTATGTGGATGTGGCGTACGCGCTCGTCCTGGTTCTCGTACACGGCGATCACGGTGTCCAACAGCGCTTCGATGCCTTTGCCGTTGCGTGCCTCGACGGGTACCATCGGTACGCCGAGCATCCGTCCCAGGTTGTCGTAATCGAGCTCCGAACCGCGTGAGTCGAGCTCGTCGTACATATTGAGAGCCACCACCATGCGCGGGTTTATATCGATCAGCTCGGTCGTCAGGTAAAGGTTGCGTTCGAGGTTCGACGCCACGACCGAGTTGATGATGACGTCGGGCGTCTTTTCGGCGATATGGCTGCGGACGTAACGCTCCTCGGGGGTATAGGCCGAAAGGGCGTAGGTGCCCGGCAGGTCGGTCACCTCGAAGCGGTAGCCGCGGTAGTAGCGGTGCCCGCTCTTGGCGCCGACGGTCACGCCGCTGTAATTGCCCACGTGTTCATGGCCGCCCGATATGGCGTTGAAAAGCGAGGTCTTGCCGCTGTTGGGGTTGCCCACGAGCGCCACGCCGATCGTGCGGCTGTGGCGCGAGATGACCTCGTCGGCCGTGGCGCAGTCGTCGTCCGCGCCCGGCGTCCCGGCGGCGGGGTATTCGGGGGCTTGTTCCGGCGTTCCGCAGCCGCATTGCCCGTGGCGGTGCCCGGGATGATGGCGGTGGTGGTGATGTCCTCCGGCAAGGTATTCGTTCACTTCGCTGTCGGAGAGTACGACGACCATGTCGGCCTCGGTACGGCGCAGCGAGATGTCGTAGCCCATGATTTTATATTCGATCGGGTCTTTCAGGGGTGCGTTGAGCAGTACTTCGACCCGCTGCCCGCGAACGAATCCCATCTCCATGATGCGCCGGCGGAAGCCTCCGTGGCCCGTCACCTTGAGGATCGTGGCCGACTCGCCGGTTTTAAGTTCGGATAAACGCATTGTCGCTCTTTAGTTTTGGCGCCAAAGATACGACTTTGCGGCCGGATATGCAATCCCCATTTGTGGGTATATTCGGGCGGCCTTACCACCCGCCGCCCAGTGCCTTGCAGAGGTTCACGTAGTTGATGTACTGCTGTGCCGCGATGTTCACCAGCTCCATCTGCGACTGGTAGAGGCTCCGCTCGGCGTCAATCACGTCGAGGTAGTCCGACAGCCCGCTGCGGTAGAGCGCCTGCGTCATGGTGGCAATGCGGTCGTTCGAAACGACCAGTTCGCAGGAACGCTCTGTCTGGGTGCGGTAGGTGGCGATGGCGACCAGCGCCTTCTCGACATCTGCGAATGCCGTCAGTACGGTTTGCTCGTAAGTCTTTGCCGCCTGCGTATAACGCTCCATGGCCGCCATCTCCGAGCGGCGCAGCTTGCCGAAGGCGAACAGGGGTTGCGTGAGCGAGCCCAGCGCATCCCACGCCCAAGGGTTTGCCGCAGTTAAACCTTTGATCGAGTTGGAGGCTATTCCTCCTTTGGCTGTCAGTGCGATGGACGGGAATCTTGCCCCGCGTGCGACCCCGGCATTCGCGGCCGCCTGGAGCATATTGTAACGCGCCTCCATGATGTCCGGGCGCCGCTTGAGCAGTTCCGACGGAAGCCCTACGGGGATGTCGGCGGGATGGCGGTCTGCGAGCAGGCGCAGCCCCGAGCCCGTGCTGTCCGCCGCCTGCGGCGTTTCGCCCAACAGGATGTCGAGCGACAGCCGCGTCTGCTTCACGGCGCGCTCGTATTGCGGGATGTCCGCCTCGGCCGTATAGACCAGGCTGCGTGCCTGCTCCAGCGCCACGCCGTCCGACATGCCGTAGCGGAACATCGAGTCGATCAGTGCGGCCGATTCGCGCCGCAGGGTGCAGCTGCGCCGGGCGATCGCCAGGTCGCGTTCGTATTCGAGCAGCGTGAAGTAGGTCGTGGCGACCTCCGCGGCCAGCGACAGCCGCACGCCCCGCAGCGCCCATTCCGAGGAGGCGATCTGCGCCCTGGCCGCCCGTTTGGCGTTGCGCAGCTGCCCGAACAGGGCGATTTCCCACGAGAGCGACGGTTCGACGGCGTAGGTCTGTACGATCTTGGTCTGCGGCGTGTATTCCCCCTCGGCCGTGACGCCTATGCCCACCTGGGGCAGGAACTGCGCCCGCACGACGCCGAGGTTCTGCCGCGCCTCTTCCACGCGCGAAGCCGCTACGGCCACGTCGCGGTTGTTCTCCAGCGCCCGCTGCACGAGGTTGTCGAGCACCGTGTCCCCGAACAGCCGCCACCAGTCGGAGGCGAGCGCCGCGGTGTCCCGCGGGAAGCCTTCGCCGTAGAGGTAGCCGTCGGGCACGTCGACCTTTGGCGGGTAGAAACGGGGTGTGCAGGCCGCGCAGGCGAGCGCGAAGATTACGGTAAGGTATCCGGTTTTCATAGTTTTTCCTCCTGTTTTTTGCGTTCGCGGCGGCGTTCGAAATTCCCGATGCGCCCTACGAAATAGTAGAGTGCCGGGTAGACGAAGATGCCCAGCAGCGTGGCGAACAGCATACCGCCCACCAGTGCCACGCCCATGATGTTGCGTGCCGTGGCGTAGACCCCGCTGGCGAATACCAGCGGCATGACGCCGAGGATGAACGCGAAGGCGGTCATGATGATCGGCCGCACGCGCAGTTTGGCGGCGCCGATCGCGGCGTCCATCAGCGACAGGCCCTTTTCGTTGAACAGCCGGTCGGCGTACTCCACGACCAGGATGGCGTTCTTGGCCGCCAGGCCGATGAGCATGACCAGCGAAATCTGCATGTAGACGTCGTTGACGAAGAAGGCGTCCAAAAGGTGCGATACCCCGATGAAGAGCACGGCGCCCAGCACTGCGACGGGGACGCTCATCAGAATCGCCAGCGGCAGTCCCCACGACTCGTAGAGCGCCGCGAGGGCCAGGAAGACGAACACCAGCGCCAGCAGGTAGACCAGCCCGCCCGTCTTCGAGGCATTGGCTTCCTGATAGGAGGTGCCGCTCCACGCCGTGCCGATGTCGTCGGGCAGCACCTCGCCGGCCGTACGGGTGATCTGCTGCATGACGGTCGTGGTCGAGGCGCGCGCCGCGGGCGTCACCGTGAGGGAGATCGAGCGGTAGAGGTTGAACTGCGAGACGTATTCCACGCCCACCGTGTCGACGACCTCCACGAACGACGATACGGGCACGCTCTCGCCCGAGGACGAGGCAACGTAGTAATTGTCGAGCGAACGTTTGTCGATCCGGTATTCGGGAGCCGCCTGAATATAGGTCTGGTAGAGCTTGCCGAAACGCGAGAAGTTGTTGATGTAGGCGCCTCCCAGCAGGGTCGTCAGGTCGCCGTACAGCACGCCCAGGTCGACGCCTGCGGCGAGCGCCTGCTCCTTGTCGATGCGCAGGCGGCGCTGGGGCACCCCGGCGTTGAACTGCGTGGTCACCGAGGCGATCGAGGGCTGTTTGCGCAACGAATCCATCAGCCGTCCGGCCTGGGCGAGCAGGTAGGCCGTGCCGCGCCCTTCGAGATCCTGCACCTCGACCGATACGCCCGAGGTGATGCCCAGCCCGGGGATCGAGGGCGGGATGAAGGCATAGCACTCGGCTCCCGGCACGGCGACGTACAGCTCGTCGGTGAGTTTCTGTGCGATTTCCATGGCCGAGAGTTTGCGGTCGGCGAAGTCGACCAGCGAGACGAAGATGATGCCGCTGTCGGTCGAGGCGATGCCCGCCATCATGTTGAAACCCGCGGCGAACGAGGTCGAGGCCACTTCGGGCAGGGTGCGGATCACGGCGTCGGCCTCTTCCATGGCGGCCTGTGTGACGGGAAGCGCCGAGGCTTCGGGCGTGGAGACCATCACCATGACGTAGCCCTGGTCTTCCTCGGGGAGGAACCCCGCGGGCAGCTTGCGCCATACGACGAAGATGACCGCGAGTACTACGGCGATGAATACGCCCGTGCGCGTCACGTGGCGGATAAGCGTCGGCGTAAAGGCCGTATAGCGATCCATGTTGCGGGAGAAGGAGCGGTTGAAGGCGGCGAAAAAGCCTTTCTGCGGTGGTTCGCGGCGGCGCAGCAGCAGGGCGCAAAGCGCCGGGGAGAGCGTCAGGGCGTTGAATGCCGAGATCACCACCGAGACGGCGATCGTGATGGAGAACTGCTGGAACAACCGGCCTGTGATGCCGCCCGTGAACGACACGGGGACGAATACGGCCAGCAGCACGACCGTCGTGGCGACGATGGGCGAGGCGACGTTCTTCATGGCTTCGAGCGCCGCGGCGCGGGGCCGCATGCCGGCGGCGATGTTGACCTGCGCGGCCTCGACGACCACGATGGCGTCGTCGACCACCAGGCCGATGGCCAGCACCAGCCCCAGCAGCGAGATGATGTTGACCGAGAACCCCAGCAGCGGGAAGAGCGCGAAGGCGCCGATGAGCGAGACGGGGATCGCCACGAGCGGGATGACGGTCGCCCGCCAGTCCTGGATGAAGAGGTAGATGATGAAGATCACCAGCAGGAGGGCGATCACCAGCGTGTGGAATATGTCCCGGATACCGGCGTCGATGCTGGTCGTGGTGTCGACGATCGTGGTGGCCGCAATGCCGTCGGGCATGCGTTTTTCGAGCCGTGCCATCGCCGCCCTGACCTTCTTGCCCACCTCCACGGCGTTGCTGCCGGGCTGCTGGTAGACGACGATCATGGCCGTGGGCTTGCCCTCGAAGAGCGAGCTCACGCCGTAGCTCTGGCTGCCGAGCGAAACCTCGGCCACATCGCACAGCCGGATCTGCTGGCCTTCCGAAGTCGTGACGACCACGATGTCGCCGAACTGCGCGGGGGTGGTGATCTGCGGCGGCATGGTCACCGTATAAGTATAGGTGGTGCCGTCGGGCGCGGGTTCGGCCCCGAACTGCCCGGCGGGGTAGATGCCTCCCTGGTTCTCGATGGCCGCGGTGACGGCCGAGACCGGGATGCCGTAGTATTTCAGCACGTCGGGCTTGAGCCATATGCGCATGGCGTACTCGCCGGCGCCCATGATCGACACCTTGCCCACGCCGTTGATCTTGAGCAGCTCGTTCTGGAGGTTGATGTAGGCGTAGTTGGAGAGGAACTCGGCGTCGTAGCGTCCGTCGCTGTGCAGCGAGAAGACCAGCAGGAAGCCGGTCATGGTCTTGCGCGTGGTGACGCCCTGCTTGGTGACCGTCAGCGGGAGCTGTGCGGTGGCCGACGAGACGTTGTTCTGGGTGAAGATGGCGTCCAGGGCGGGGTCGGAGCCTATGTCGAAGGTCACCTGCATGACCATCGAACCGTCGTTGGCGCTGGTGGTTTGCAGGTAGAGCATGTCGCTTACGCCCATGACGCTCTGCGCCACGGGTGTCGCCACGGCGTTGTTGACCGTCTCGGCATCGGCGCCGTCGTACGTGGCCGAGACCTCGACCACGGGCGGCGTGATGTCGGGGTACTGTTCGATCGGCAGGTTCAGGATCGAAATCAGCCCCACGAGCACGATGACGATGGCCAGCGACAGGGCGAAGATCGGGCGCGAAACGAAAAATTTCTCCATGGCGTCACTTTTTTTCGGGGATGACCTTCATACCGTCGTGCAGTTTCTGCTGCCCGGCCGTTACCACCAGTTCCCCGTCGATAAGCCCTTCGTCGATGCACCACATCGTCCCGTACGTGTCACCCGGGATCACCCGGCGGTACATGGCCGTGCTGTCGGGGCGCACCACCCAGACCGAGTTGACGCCCTGCGCCTGGCTCACGCACGCCTGAGGAACGACCACGCGCGGCCGTACCGGGCCGACGTTGGCCTCCACACGGGCGAACTGCCCGGGTTTGAGCGAACGGTCGGGGTTGGGGAACATCACCACCAGCACGAGCGTCCCGGTCGTGCTCGACACGTCCTTGCGCGTGTAGTCGTAAAGCCCCTTGTAGGGGTATACCGTGCCGTCGGCCAGCATCAGGCGGATGTCGGTGAGCAGCCCCGCGTTGTCGAAGATCGAGGTGCGCGGCCCTGCCGCGCGCAGGTATTGCGCCATAGGGATCGCCACGTCGACGGTCAGCGTGTCGATGTTCGAAATGGTCGTCAGCACGCCGAACTGCGTGCCCGGGCCCACGTAGTCGCCCACGTGTGCCGAGGTGTTGGAGATGATACCGTCGATGGGCGAGCGAAGCTCCGTATAGCCGACGTTCATGCGGGCGCTGCTGAGGGTCTGCTCGGCCGAGCGGACGGTGGCTTCGGCGGCTTTGTACTGGGCCGTATACTGGTCCAACTGCGACTGGCTGATGGCGTTGATCCTGGCCAGCGGCACGGCGCGGTCGTAGTTGTTGCGGGCCTCGACGGCCTGTGCCCGGGCTGATTGCAGGGCGGCCTCGGCTGCGAGCATCGAGGTCGAGAGCTGGTCGGGGTCGATCGTGAACAGCAGTTGCCCGCGCTTCACGGGCATGCCGTTGGCGAACTGCTTCGTAAGCAGGTAGCCGTTCACGCGCGGCTGGATCACCGCGTCGAAATTGCTCGCCAGGTAACCGATGAACTCCATGCGGTTGGGGACGCTGTCCGTGACGGCTTCGGCCACGCCGACCCTGAGCGGGGGCATGGCGGTTTGGGGCTTGTGCCTGCGGCACCCCGCGAGGAGTACGGCGAGCAGCCCCGTGATAAGGAAAAGTCTGTTCATACCGGGATGTTTTACGCCCTTGCAGGGACAAAAAACGTACCGTGAACAGGGTGAGAGTTAGTTAAAAAGGGGATTTTATGCTAAAAAAGGCTGATTTTTTTGGCTGCAAATGATGATGTTTAGATAATTTTTATATCTTTGCGTTGATAACAAACCCAAATTAATATAAAAGTTATGAAAGAATTAGTAGCAAAGATCAATGCCGAGTACGAGGTATTCGCAGCAAATGCAGCAGCACAGGTAGAGAAAGGCAACAAGGCCGCCGGTACGCGTGCCCGCAAATCAGCACTGGAGATTTCGAAGCTGATGAAGGAATTCCGCAAGGTTTCCGTAGAGGCTGCGAAATAATCGCCGACTACAAAGACGCAACAAAGGCTGTCCTTGCGGGCAGCCTTTGTTGTTTTCGTGCCGCATGCGGAGTGCTCCCGCGGCAAGCCGGGCGGGCACGGGTGCAGGTCAGGGCTCGATGCCGAATTTGCGGAATACCTCCATGTCCTCCCCGGCGAGGCCCGTCTTGCGGAAGGGTACGGCCTCGTTGTGGTCGTTCAGATAACGGCGCGGCCGGGTGCGGTCGTAGCCCGCGTTGACCAGCGACACGCCCGTGTCGATGTAATTCCCCCGGATCGAAGCCATGTCGGCCATGGTGTGGAACAGCGCGTGGGTCGTGGCGGGTACCGTGGCGTTTGCCTCGGCGGCAGCGGCCTTGTCGGGGAAATTCTGCCGGTAAGCGTCGGAGAACCACGCCAGCGAAGCGACGTAGAGCTGGTAGGCCGTCGTCGTGGGCGAAGCGTGCAGGAAGCGTTCGCGCCTGTCGTCGAGGATGTCCTCGCCGTGGTCGGCGCAGTAGAGCAGCGCCGACGAAGTCCCGCGCAGTCCGCGCAGGTACTGGATCGTTTCCGAGAGGAAGAAATCCGTGTAGAGGATCGAATTGTCGTAGGCGTTGCGGAGCGTCTGCACGTGTTCCCGCGAGATCGCCACGTCGTCGTCGGGGCGGAAATGCGCGAACTCGCGCGGGTAACGCTGGTGGTAGCTGAAGTGCGAGCCGTAGCAGTGGAGTATGAAGAGCATCTTCTGCGCCTTGTTGCTTTCCACGGCGCGGCGCACCTCGTCCAGCAGCTGCATGTCGTGGCGCGGCGAGCGGATATAGATCAGGTGGTCGGCGTCGCGGGCGAGTTTGTCGATCATGGCGCCCTGCGGCGACTGATTGGAGATGAACCAGGTCTCGAAACCGGCTTCGTTGAACAGCGCCGGGAGCCCCTTGCGGCGGTAGAGTTCGGGGTGCTCGTCGGTCGCAACGGACGAGAGGATCAGCGGCACGCTCTTGTGCGTGGTGTTGCTCTGCGTGAGCATGTCGCGGAAAACGATCAGGTCATCGACCTGCGAAAGGCGGGGATTCGTCTCGCGGTCGTAACCGTACAACTGCCAGTTCATCGCACGCGAGGCTTCGCCGATGACGTAGACGTATATCTCGCGCCCCGGCGCCTGGGCCGTGCGCGACGCACCGTAGGTGAAATCCTCCGAGGTCTCCTCGAAATTGTAGGCCTTGCAGAATTCCGTGGCGCTCAGGTGTACGTTGTAGAGCACGTTGAGCGGAAAGATCTCGTCCCGCAGCACGTGCCGGTCTTCGCTCACGCGGTAGGCCGGCCACAGCGCCAGCATGCCCAGCGCCATGAGCACCGCCCCGGTCAGCCCGACGTTCATGCGCGTGGTGCGCGATATCTGCCGTTTGTGCCCGATTTCGCGCGCGGCGAACCACAGCAGCGGCAGGTACATCACGCAGACCAGGATCACGGAGGGGTAGATGTTGCTCAGCAGCTCGCCCGCCTCGCCCGGGTTGGTCGTCACCAGGTTGGTGAACATGTCCGTGGCGATGATCGAGTTGCCGAAAAGGTACAGCAGCACGATCTGGAACGCGCACAGGAAAATGAACGGGAACGCCAGCCAGATCATTATGCCCGAACGGCGCAGTGCCACGCTCCACATCATATAAAATCCCAACGGCATCAGTATCAGCGCCTCGACCGTCCATACGGAGTAGGGTTCGGTGTTGGCCAGCACGCAGTTGGGGATAATCAGCGCGACAAAGAAATAGACGGTCAGCAGCGTGGTGAAACGGCTGCGGGTTTTGCCCGTCCGTCTCCTGTTATTTTTATTCGGATCAGCATTCATATCTTTACTAACCTAAAAAGCTTCGTTCAGGCTCAGCAGGAACCCGCTGGTTTTCTTGCCGAAGCCGTAATCGAGCCGCACATTGACCCGTTTTTTCAGCTCCCACCTCAGGCCGACGCCATAGTTGGGAAGCGTTTCCGACCAGTCGAACCGGTCGAGGCTCTCGAATACGTTGCCGGCACCGCCCCATACCGTGCAGCCGATACGCCGCCAGATGCGCTGGCGCAACTCTACCTGGAAGGTAATCATGTCGTTGTCCGTATAGCGCCCCTGGTAGTAGCCGCGCATGCGCTGCGAACCGCCCATGCGGGCCAGCATCGGCCACGGGGTGCCTTCGGAGTTGAACTCCGCGTAGAGGTCGGTGGCGATCAGTCCCCCTTTCCATACCTGACGGTACCAGTCGGCCGTGAAGGTCGTGCGCCACAGCGACTTGCCGCAGTTGCCCAGCCCCTTGGCGAAGAAGGTCTCCTCCAGGCTGACATAGATGCCCCGGTACGGGTTGGGGATGAAGTCGCGCGAGTCGTACTCGAGGATGGCCCCGATGCCGGTGGCCGTGTAGTGCGTCTTCTGTCCGTACTGCGACAGGTAACGCTCGCTGCGGGCGTCGAATTTCTTGCCCTGCGTGTGCTCGAAGCTCAGGATGCCGCCCACATAGGTGTTGGGCAGCACGCGGTGCAGGTAGCGCCCCTTCACGAGGTAGCGTTTTTCGTTGTACGACCCCTCTTCGTTATACCGCCCGTCGTGGTAGCCGATGCCCCACATGTCGCGGGGCGCCGAGGCGAACATTACCGTGTAGTCGATGCGTTTGCTGTTGCGGGCGAAGATGTTGTTGCCCGTGACCCCCAGAGCATAGAACCCCGAGATCGAGACATTGGCGAAGATCGAGATGTCCGAGGGCGCCGTCACCGAGTCCGTACGGTCGATGCGGTAGAGGCCCGCGGCCAGCAGCCCGATGCCGAGGCTCGTATTCTTCGAGTAGCTCGGGCCCCCCGCGAAGGTGAAGTCGATCTTCTTTTCGAACGTGCGGTCGGTGGTCGAACCTTCGAAATATTTTACGACGCGGCGCAGGAACGGCGGGCGTTTTTCGGCCTGCGGTTCCTCTTCCTCCGGAAGCGGGGTGTATGTATAGTGCAGCGTATCGCTGCCGTTGATGTATACCTCCTGCTCCTGTGCCCGTCCGTGCAGGGCGCAGCCCAGGGTGAAGCATACAACGGCTATCCTGCGCAGCATCCGGCTATTTGTACTTCTCGATTGTTTCGTAGAAATCGGCCTTGTCCTGCTCCGAGAGCACGCCCTTGCGCAGGAATACCAGCTCGCCTTCCTTCGATACGATCATCAGCACGAACTGGTTGTTGCAGTCGCCCAGCTCCCATGCCGTGCTCAGGATGCGATCCTGGTCGGCCAGTACCAGCGCGCCGTTCTTGGCCGTGCGCTTCTTGGCCATGTTGCGGGCCATGCCGTTGGGAACCATCGGGGCGTCCTTGAGGTTCATCACCCCGAAGCCGTAGATGTTGTCCCCCTGTGCACGGTGGTTCTCCTCCAGCTCGACCGTGAAGTCGTTGTTCTGCTTGTGGCGGTCGGGATCTACATAGAATATCATCAGGTTCTTCTCTCCCCAGTACGGCAATTTGGTCGGTTTGCCGTCGAGGTCGAGCACTTCGACATTGTTCACTTTGCGCGGCAGCCCCTGGGCCATGGCTGCGGATGCCGTGAGCGAGAGGGCCGCCAGCATCGCGATTACTTTCATCTTCATTATATTCTGTTTTTTGGTTTTAAATGAAAACAAATCGGGACAAAGTTACAACATTTCCGCTAACATACCGACCGGCAGGCCATATAATATTGTTCTCTTCGTTCAATTTTTTCGTTTCGCAGGGAAAAGGGCCGTGTCGAATGCGTACAGCCCGCCGCCGGACATGGCCAGAAAAACATAGACCCCCAGCCAGGTGAATGCCAGCGTCCCGAAGCCCGGGGCGCCCCAGAGCAGCACCCCGAGGATTCCCGCGGCCATGACGATGGCCGATGCCCGCACCCACAGGCCCATGATTATCAGGGTGGCGAGCACCACCTCGACGAGCGAGACGATGACGAACACGGCCGGGCTGCCGGCGAATGCGAAAGAGGGATACGAGTCGACGATCTCGTTGTAATCCTGTATTTTGCCTATGTTGTGGAAGAACATCATGCCTCCCGCGAACAGGCGCATGTACAATACGGCCCAATCCATGTGCCTGCATTGTGCGATCCGTTCACCGATTCTTTTTTCCATGCCCCGTGCCGTGCAATTTGCATTCCAAACCCCGGTGAGGCGAATATCCGGCCACGCCGCACCGCCTCAATCGTCCTGCCGGGCGAAAGACCAGTGCGTATGGATGATCTCCCAACCGCCGGACGTTGCGGCCGTGTAAACTTCCGTGCAGTGCATCCTGAACACCTGCCCGTCCCTGAGGGCCTCGTAATCGTATGCCAGGACGGCAGCGCCCGGAGACAATCGCACGACGGGGCCGATCATCCGGTACGTGTCGATCCGGATCTTGCCCCTGACCGTACCGTAGTACTCTCCGAGGGCTTTTTTGCCGATGAGTTTGCGTCCGAGAGCCGGGTCGAAATAGACTACGTCGCCGGACGTGAGTTCCAGGAACCCGTCGGGGTCGCCCTGGTTCCACCGCTCCAGTGCCCGCCTTTCCAATGC
>ERZ1108168.543-NODE-543-length-27286-cov-7.409900_pt1 | contig 27286 bp, 27 predicted proteins | sample MGYA00403704_ERZ1108168 | MGnify/ENA primary metagenome ERZ1108168 (study PRJEB35170, sample SAMEA104062421) | human gut metagenome | biome: human gut; feature: human-associated habitat; material: faeces | place: Denmark | collected 2012-06-12 ...
CGTCAGAATTTACTCAGATTGGTGCTGATATCGAAGTTCAGGTATTGGAAATCGACAAAGAAAACCGTCGTTTGAGTCTTGGTCACAAACAACTCGAAGAAAATCCTTGGGATGTATTCGAAACCGTATTTACTGTAGGTTCAGTACACGAAGGAACAATCATCGAAATGTTGGATAAGGGCGCTGTAGTTGCTCTGCCTTATGGTGTTGAAGGTTTCGCTACTCCGAAACATCTTGTTAAGGAAGATGGTTCACAGGCTCAGTTGGACGAGAAACTTGAGTTCAAGGTAATCGAATTCAACAAGGATGCTAAGAGAATCATTCTGTCTCACAGCCGTATCTTTGAAGATGTTGCTAAGGCAGAAGAAAGAGCTGAGAAGAAAGCTGCTTCTAATGCAAAGAAGACTTCTGCTAAGAAAGAAGATGCTCCGATGATTCAGAACCAGGCTGCTTCTACAACTCTGGGTGACATCGATGCTTTGGCTGCTTTGAAAGAACAGTTGGAAGGTAAGAATTAATTCGATTAATTCTATAATATTTTTAGAAAGGGTATCAGTTCGCTGATGCCCTTTTTTCTTTTTATCTTTGCTTTAAAACGAAAATAAGCTGCACCCTGGCATAAAAAATGAACAGGTTCATTTTATTCTGCTCTCGGTTTGCATTATCTTTGTCTCTGTTATGGAGAAATTTGAATTACATATATTGGGCTGTGGCTCTGCGTTGCCTACTACGCGCCATTTTGCGACTTCACAGGTGGTGAACCTGCGTGATAAACTTTTTATGATAGATTGCGGCGAGGGGGCACAAATGCAACTTCGTAAATCCCGGTTGAAGTTTTCCCGGTTGAATCATATCTTTATTTCTCATTTGCATGGCGATCATTGTTTTGGCCTGATGGGGCTTATTTCTACTTTCGGACTGTTAGGACGTACGGCAGAACTCCATATTCATTCTCCTAAAGGGCTGGAAGAATTGTTTTCTCCACTACTGGCCTTTTTCTGTAAGAACATGAGTTATCAGGTTGTTTTTCATGAATTTGATACGAAAGAGCCTGTGTTGATCTATGAAGATCGCTCCATGACTGTTACAACAATTCCTTTACAACACCGCATTCCTTGTTGCGGTTTCCTGTTTGCTGAGAAACCTCGTCCCAATCATATCATCAGGGAGATGATTGATTTCTACCAGGTACCGGTCTACGAACTGAACCGCATTAAGAATGGGGCTGATTTTGTGACTCGGGAAGGAGAAGTAATAGCCAATGATCGTCTCACACGCCCTTCTGAACCCGTTCGAAAATATGCCTATTGTTCCGATACTATCTATCGGAAAGAGATAGCCCGGCAGATTGCAGGGGTTGATCTCCTGTTTCATGAAGCTACATTTGCTCAAACTGATTTGGCCAGAGCCAAAGAAACTTTTCATACTACTGCCTCTCAGGCAGCCCGGATCGCTTTGGATGCAGGAGTAAAGCAACTTGTCATCGGGCATTTTTCGGCACGTTATGAGAATGAACAGGTCTTACTGGAAGAAGCCGCTGCTGTTTTTCCTAATACTGTTCTGGCTAAAGAGAACCTTTGCATCAATCTGTAACAACTTTCAGGCGTAAAGTTTGTTTTATAGGGAGGAACAACGTATATTTGTACTGAATAAACAGAATCGGATACATACCAGATGAAAAGGTTATTTTTCTACTTTTTCTTTGCTCTGACTCTCCTGCCTTTTTCCACAATGACGGCGCAGGAAGGGCGCAAAGCGGAAACTGTTCAGAGTGAGCAGTCTTCTCTTACATTGACTGTGTCCGGAACTACAGTACGTGTTCAGAATGCTACCCCTGGTTCTTTGATGGAAGTATACAATATTCTTGGAGTGAAAGTTACCTCAGTGCGTATTGATACAGTTGATAAATCCGTGACTTTAAATCTTCCGAAGGGATATTATATCTTTAAAATAGGTGATATAGTGAGGAAAGTAGTAATAAAATAAAGAGATGGATGATGAAGCGGATCGTATTAAGCTTTCTTATTCTACTCGTGGTGGTATCTGCTTGTAAGCAAGAGAAACCAAAATTTCCGGTTGTTCTTTCCCTGTCCTCTTTTCATGAATTAGTTCATCCTGCATATTTAATAAATCCTGATAGTATACGTCAATACGTCCGTGTAAATTTGTCAAATGCTAATGATACGATGGCCTGGGACTCGGCTATGATGAGTTATTATGCAGCAGATAGTGCGGCATTGTTCTGGATGAAAGATGGCGTAGGGCAATGTGCCGATTCACTCCTTTACTGGTTGGAGAATTCTCATCGGCATGGATTAAATCCGGCATTTTTTAACGTCTCAGATATACGAACCGATCTGGAACGTTTCCGTTCTTTGCAGTTGCATGAAGACGAAACGATCAATCATCTACTGGCACGTTTGGAGTATGGGCTAACAAGCTCTTACCTGTTTTATACCTGTGGACTTAAATATGGTTTTATTTCTCCTGTACAACTTCTGAATAACCAGGAAGAGGATGTTAAGAAAAAGAGTGATACAGAAAAACAGAAAGAACCTTACCCCATTCCTTTGAAGGAGTGTAGTAAAGAGTTTGCTCTGGAGGCTTTGGCTTCTTTGAGGCGGAATCCTTTTGCTGCTTTTCGCCAGGCTCAGCCCACTTCTCCCTTCTATCTCAGTATGCAGAAAGAATTGGCACGCTTGGATTCTGTAGGAGAGACAGAATTTGAAGAAATTCCGCTTATTGGTGATACTTTACTGAAAGTGGGAGAGAGGCATCGTATTATACCATTGATTGCCGGTAGATTGATGCAAACCGGAGAACTGAAACAACAATTCTCAGGTGATACATTAACGTCTGCTCTACTGGAGGCGGTAAATCAATTCCGTTTAAAGAACCGTCTGTCTACAGACAATTCTATAGGAACTTATACTATCCGTTATCTCAATCGCCCTCTTGCTTACTATAAGGATCATTTGCAGGTTAACCTGGAGCGGGCCCGCTGGCAATATAAACCCGAAAAAGGTACTAAATATGTGATCGCTAATATAGCAGCTTTTATGTTGCAGGCCTTTAATGAGGAAACAGATTCTATTCTTGAGATGCGTATCTGCTGTGGTTCAGTAAGAAACAAAACTCCTTTGCTTTACAGTAAGATTTACTACATGGAGTTGAATCCTTATTGGAATGTTCCCCAGAACATAATACGTAAGGAGATTATTCCGTCTTATCGTCGAGATACTACTTACTTCACCCGAAACCGGATGAAAGTATATGATAAGAATGGAAACCGGGTGAATCCTCATGATATAAAATGGGCTAAATATACAGCGGGCGTACCGTTTACTGTAAAGCAGGACAACAAAGAAGGCAATTCTTTGGGACGAATTATTTTCCGTTTCCCCAATCCGTATGCTGTCTATCTGCACGATACTCCTTCCCGTTGGGCCTTTAACCGTTCCAATCGTGCGGTAAGTCATGGTTGTGTAAGGTTGGAGAGAGCGTTGGACTTTGCCTTTTTCTTATTGGAAAAGCCGGACGAACTGTTGGAAGATCGCATTCGTATTGCCATGGACATAGCTCCGAAGAGCGATGAAGGCAAAAAACTGAACCGAAGCGAAGCATACCGGGAACTTAAGCATTATAGTCTGAAGGAAGCTATCCCTCTGTTCCTGGATTATCAAACCATGTATCTGGCTGCCGATGGCAAGCTCAGTTACTGTGAGGATATTTACAAAAATGACGACCCTTTGCTTGAAGCATTGAATAAGTTGAACCATAAATAAGCATAACATACAGAATACTAATAACCTTATGAATTCTTATAAAGAACGAGAGGTTTTAAGGCTCCTTCAGGACGAAGGTACACAACGAAAAGGATTTGAAATGATTGTGTCGCAATATAGCGAACAATTATATTGGCAGATTCGCCGGATGGTACTTTCTCATGATGACGCAAATGACCTTCTTCAAAATACGTTTGTCAAGGCATGGATGAACATCGATTATTTCCGGGCAGAAGCGAAGCTATCTACCTGGCTTTATCGCATTGCCCTGAACGAATGTATTACTTTTCTGAATAAGCAGCGTGCCATGAATACCGTAGCTATCGACGATCCGGAAGCCGCTGTCGTTGAGAGGCTGGAAAGTGATCCTTACTTCTCCGGTGATCAGGCACAGCTTATGTTACAAAAAGCCTTATTGTCACTGCCGGAGAAACAACGCATGGTTTTCAATCTGAAATACTACCAGGAGATGAAGTATGAAGAGATGTCGGAGATCTTTGGTACCTCAGTAGGAGCATTGAAAGCATCCTATCATCATGCGGTGAAGAAAATCGAAAAGTTTTTGGAAGGTGTTGATTAAACCTTTTAAATCATTAAATGTCTAAGAAAAAGAGAGGAGAAGATTATATGAAAGAAGAAGATGAAATATTGAAGAAAGTAGGTACAGGCAATGTTTTTAAGGTGCCTGATGGATACTTTGAGAATCTTACTTCAGAAGTGATGAACAAGCTTCCCGAAAAGGAAAAATCTGCCTTTGAAGTGAAAAAAACGACGAAGTGGGACAAAATTAAGCCATTGGCCTATATGGCGGCAATGTTTGTCGGAGCTGCATTTATAATTCGTATTGCATCGGTAAACTATAAACCTGAGGCTACAGAAATGGCTGTGATGGAGACGGTAGAGGTTGAGAGTGATTCTGATGAGTATATTAATGCTGTGCTCGAAGGTTCGATGATGGACGATTATTCATTGTATGTATATCTCACTGATGCCAGTGTGGAATAAAATAAATTAAACTGATTTTATTAAAATGAAAAGACTGATTATTCTGCTGTTTATCATTTGCGGCTTTACTCCTTTATTGTGGGCTATGGATGGGTGCAACCAACAACGTCTGTCACCGGAAGAATTCCGTGCCAAACAGAAGGCATTCATTATCGAGAAAGCTGGTTTGAACAAAGAAGAAGCTGCAAAGTTCTTTCCTGTATACTTTGAGCTTCAGGATAAAAAGAAAGCGTTGAATGATAAGGCCTGGGGGTTACTTCGTAAAGGAAAAGATGATAAAACGACAGAGGCTCAGTATGCTGAAATTCTGAAAGGTGTATATGATGCCCGTTCAGCTTCGGACAAGCTGGAAAGAGATTATTACGAGAAATTCAAGAAAATCTTATCGAATAAGAAAATTTATATGGTGCAGAAAGCCGAAATGCGTTTTCACAGGGAGTTGCTGAAAAATGCAAACCGAAAAGATAAATAACCCTTATTTAGTTGAGAGTTAAAAGTTGAAAGTTACTATGTGGCATAACAGCGCAGCTAACTTTCAACTTTCAATTTTCAACTTTTACCTCTCAAGCTTTTTTGCTTCGTTCCAGATACGGTCCATTTCCTCGAGTGACATGTCTTTAAGGCTTTTGCCCTCTTTGATCGTGTGTTCTTCCAGATAATTGAATCGACGGATAAACTTCTGATTCGTAAGCTCCAGTGCATTATCCGGGTTGATTTTGTATAAGCGGGCAGCATTGATAAGACTGAACATTACATCGCCGAATTCTGCTTCCGCTTTGACCTTGTCCATATTGGCTACCTCTTCCTGAAATTCTGCAATTTCTTCTTTTACTTTATCCCACACCTGTTCTTTTTCTTCCCAATCGAAACCTACATTCCGGGCTTTGTCTTGTATACGATAAGCTTTTATTAAAGAGGGCAGGGCGGATGGTACGCCACTAAGCACCGTTTTATTGCCGTCTTTCTCCTTTAATTTCAATTGTTCCCAGTTCTCAGAAACTTGTCCGGCGGTTTCGGCTTTTACTTCTCCGAATACATGAGGATGACGGAAGATTAATTTCTCACAGAGCTTGTCACACACATCCTTTATGTCAAAGTCTCCTGTCTCCGAGCCTATCTTGGCATAAAAAGCCACGTGCAGCAGCACATCTCCCAACTCTTTACAGATATCCTTCTTATCATCGCGCATCAGAGCGTCACAGAGTTCATAAGTCTCCTCAATCGTATTAGGGCGTAAACTTTCATTAGTCTGTTTACGATCCCACGGGCATTTTACGCGTAACTCGTCCAATATGTCCAGGAAGCGGCCGAAGGCTTCCATTTGTTCTTTTCTTGAATGCATCTTTTCTTTTATACTAAGAAATATTAGAGTCTATATAATTTCTTGCAAAGATAGAGAAATTCGAGGCAAAGTATTCTTCTTTTAGTTTGTTTTGTTTCATTTGTGCTTTAGGCTGGTTTATGCAGGAACTGCCAAAGAATATGGTGTGACGAGCCTTTATAAGGCCATTTTTTATTAACTTTACCGCTAAAATTTTAAGACTATGTTTCATAAACTTGTAGCGATAGAACCGGTGAGTCTGGTTCCTTCCGCAGAAAAAGCATTGCATTCTTTTGCAAATGAAGTTATTATGTATTCCGATATACCGGAGGGAGATGATGAAGTTGCAGCCCGTATTGGTGATGCCGATGCTGTACTTTTAAGTTATACTTCCCGGATAAACCGGTATGCATTGGAGAAATGCCCTAATGTTAAGTATATCGGCATGTGTTGTTCACTTTATTCTCCGGAAAGTGCTAATGTAGATATTCGTTATGCCAACCAACAGGGGATTACGGTAACGGGTATCCGCGATTATGGTGATGAAGGAGTGGTAGAATATGTGATTAGTGAACTGGTACGTTGTTTACACGGATTCGGGCAGGAACCATGGGATGGTATGGCACGTGAGATTACAGGATTGAAGGTTGGTGTTGTGGGGCTTGGTAAGTCCGGTGGCATGATAGCAGATGCATTGAATTTTCTGGGTGCTGATATTGCTTATTATGCCCGCAGTGAGAAAAAGGAAGTTGCAGCCAAAGGATATCGTTTCATGCCGTTAAATGAGCTTCTTACTCAGAGCGAAGTAGTTTTTTGTTGTCTCAACAAAAATACAGTTCTATTACATGATGCTGAATTCAAAGCGCTTGGAAACAAAAAGATATTGTTCAATACCGGCTTATCACCGGCATGGGATGAATCTGCCTTTGCACAATGGCTCGAAGGAGATAATCTTTGTTTTTGTGATACGGTAGGTGCATTGGGAGGCACACAGTATCTCAATCATCCGCATGTGCGTTGTATGCAGGTATCAACAGGGCGTACCCGCCAGGCGTTTGACCGCCTGAGCGAGAAAGTGCTTGCCAATCTGTCAGAATACAATGGGTGAGGTTATATTGATCAGGGTGTTCACTACAGACCACCCTGCAATATCGGACGTAGCGCTGTACACCTCTACTACAGCATGTACCTGATCATTTTTTATTTCAACCTTTTGAGTATCTCCCACGAATCCGGGGGTGGATTGTATGGATACCTGCATATTCTCCGGACCAACAGAGGCCAGTGAGGCAGCAACTGCTACATTGACTTTGGTTGGAAACATACCTATTGCTTCTGTTGCATTTCCGGAAAAGACGATACGTTGTTCTGTCTGTAAAGTTTCATCGTATATAGCCGTACCTTTCAATGCATTCGGACCTTTCTCGTTGAAGAAACGGGCAGAAGCATTTCCCATTAGGAAAGCAGTTCTTAAAACATCAAACCCTCCGGTAGCTCCGGATACGGGGTATACACGTGTACCATTCTCCCTGGCTGTTTTCTTTACCTCCTCATAAAAGGTGGTATCCGCCAAAGCACCGATAGACAAGGTGATGATGGAAGTTCCGTTTTTTAACGCAGGCAAAGCAAGCGCTTTCATAGCACTGGGAGAAGCTGACTCTACCAGATAGTCGGGTTTCAAACCGAGCAGCTCTTCCAGAGTAGCACAGGCTGCACAGGGTTTTCCATGCTGCTGCATTTTAGTTACAATACGTTCGGCTTTTGATGCCGTACGCGAATAAACACCTACCAGATCATAATCGGGTAATAATCCATTGACAACTGCATCCGCAACGATTTCAGCAAGTCGTCCACATCCTACAATTACTAATTTTTTCATACGGCAAAGATACAGCTTTTAAGCATATAATCTATAATGTATATATCTACCTGTTTGTTGATTTATCGTTTTTCGGTTTGGTAATCCCGGTATGAGATTAAGAGTCCTACTACTTCCGAATAGTTTTTGCGTCCGCTTTCTATTTTGTTTCCTTTGAGGTAAAGGTCGTATATCCAGTCTTGGATATTGCCAACCAGAGGACTGTATTTCGCCATCCAGTATTCCTGATTAGAGCGGGCAAGTTCAATGATTTCCGGTCGGATACGTTTGAATAGTTCATTGTATTCTTCTTCTGTCATGAGACGGCGTGCATTGCCCAGAATATGACTCAGGACAGAGAAATAACCACTGAAACGGATACTTTCCACTTGCGAACGAGTACATACCTGATATGCATAAAAGTTGGCTTCGGCTTCGCTGGTGATGCCCAGCAAATGGGCAAGTTCATGCGTATACGTTGCCGGATACTGGGAAGGGAGTAAATCGCCGTTCAACGTGAATTCACAAAAGAAAGGTCCCATACTGCCACTCACGCCAACCATCGATATGAATGGAGTGAATAGCATTGTTTTCACTTCGGGCGAATCGTATGGAGGTCGATGTACGCCTAATGCATCACTGATTTGCCGGTATCCTTTGACTGCTTCCCGGCAGATAATATCCTTGTTTATTTCTGTAACAGGGACATAAGAATCATTCAGATGCTGAATGTATTCGTCCACAAATGCTTTGAATTTATCAGGGGTATAGGCAACATAAGGAATGTCTGTACGTTCGTAAAAGTTCTTTTGCGAATAATTCAGCCCCCATGCGAGATAGAACCATACATATATCCACAAAAGATATTCGCCGTCACGTAATAAAATCTTTTTCCAGGGATGTTTTTTTATCCGTCCGTAAATAGGATAGAGAATGACACCGGTAATACTGAGAAATATGAATAAATCGCCTATGGCAAAAGGAAACAAACGTGAGAACGAAGACAGACAAAACGAAATAACCGGGTATACGGACCGGGCATAACCTTCGCCCATCGCCGGAATAAGCTGAGTGGTCCAGATAAGTAACAGGAGAGTTCCCAGAATGATATAGCGTATCTTTTGTTTTCGCTTCATAGTCAAATTTCTTTTATAGGACAAAAATATGTATTAATTGAATGCCGTGCAGAAAATTACCTCTATATTTGCGAAATTTCTGTTAATAAACAAATTTATATATCAATAGCACACACATTGATTATGGCTAATACAGAGGGAATAGAAAGCTATTGTCGCAATTGCGTATCACGTGATTTCTTATTCTATTATAGGCTATGTGGCTAAAGAGTATAATTTGTCATATATGGAAGCATTGGCAGAAACAGATTTTAAAGCAGTATTTTCGGTAATGGCCGAAAATATAGTTTCTGCTACTGCTCTATTTTACGGAATAGCACTTTACGAAGGTTATAAACTCTCTTTCCGCGTACAGAAACAGCCGGAGAGTGGTAAGATTTGAATTTAAATTATTAATTTTGCATCCATTATTCGCAATAAATTAAACATATAGAAATATAACATGGAATTAGCAAGTAAGTACAATCCCGCTGACGTGGAGGGAAAGTGGTACCAGTATTGGTTGGATCACAAATTATTTAGTTCAAAACCCGATGGTCGTGAACCTTACACCATCGTCATTCCTCCTCCTAACGTCACTGGTGTGTTACACATGGGACACATGCTTAATAATACCATTCAGGATATTCTTGTTCGCCGTGCCCGTATGGAAGGTAAAAATGCCTGTTGGGTACCGGGAACAGATCATGCCTCTATTGCAACTGAAGCCAAGGTGGTAAACAGACTTGCAGCGGAAGGAATCAAAAAGACGGATCTGACCCGTGACGAATTTCTCAAACATGCCTGGGCATGGACCGAAGAGCACGGTGGTATTATCCTGAAACAGCTTCGTAAACTCGGAGCATCTTGCGACTGGGATCGTACCGCATTTACTATGGACGAAAAACGTAGCGAAAGTGTACTGAAGGTTTTCGTAGATCTTTATAATAAGGGACTTATTTACCGGGGAGTTCGTATGGTGAACTGGGACCCGAAAGCATTGACTGCCCTCTCTGACGAAGAGGTGATTTATAAAGAAGAACATGGAAAACTTTATTATTTGCGCTATAAAGTAGAAGGAGATCCGGAAGGACGTTATGCGGTGGTTGCTACTACTCGTCCGGAAACAATTATGGGTGATACGGCTATGTGTATCAATCCTGCCGATCCTAAAAACACCTGGTTGAAAGGTAAAAAAGTAATCGTACCGTTGGTAGGGCGCGTTATTCCGGTGATCGAAGATGATTACGTGGATATCGAATTCGGTACGGGTTGTCTGAAAGTGACTCCGGCACATGATGTGAACGACTATATGTTGGGCGAAAAATACAATTTGCCGAGTATTGATATTTTCAATGATAACGGAACATTAAGTGAAGCTGCCGGTATGTATATCGGTATGGATCGTTTTGATGTTCGTAAGCAGATAGAGAAAGATCTTGAAGCTGCCGGATTGCTTGAAAAGACAGAGGCTTATACGAATAAGGTAGGTTATTCAGAGCGTACCAATGTAGTGATTGAACCGAAATTGTCTATGCAGTGGTTCCTTAAGATGCAGCACTTTGCAGAGATGGCGTTGCCACCTGTAATGAATGACGAACTGAAATTTTATCCTCCTAAGTATAAGAATACTTACCGGCACTGGATGGAAAACATAAAAGACTGGTGTATCAGTCGTCAGTTATGGTGGGGACATCGTATTCCGGCTTACTTTTTACCTGAGGGTGGCTATGTGGTAGCTGCTACAGACGAGGAAGCATTGAAACTTGCCAAAGAAAAAACAGGAAATAACGCATTGACTCTGGCCGATATCCGTCAGGATGAAGATTGTCTGGATACTTGGTTCTCTTCCTGGTTGTGGCCTATTTCATTGTTTGATGGTATTAATAATCCGGGTAACAAAGAGATTGAGTATTACTATCCTACAAGTGACCTTGTTACAGGTCCGGATATTATTTTCTTCTGGGTAGCCCGCATGATTATGGCCGGTTATGAGTATGAAGGAAAGATGCCGTTTAAGAATGTATATTTCACTGGTATCGTTCGTGATAAGCTGGGACGCAAAATGTCTAAATCATTGGGTAATTCACCCGATCCATTGGAACTAATTGAAAAATACGGTGCCGATGGGGTACGTATGGGTATGATGCTTGCGGCTCCTGCCGGGAACGACATTCTCTTTGATGATGCATTGTGCGAGCAAGGACGTAATTTCTGTAACAAGATATGGAATGCTTTCCGGTTGATCAAAGGATGGAAGGTTGCTGATAATGCTGAAGTTCCCGAAGCGTCTAAGTTGGCTGTCCGCTGGTTTGAGTCCAAACAGAATGAAGTAGCTGCTGAGGTTGCCGATCTGTTCAGTAAATATCGTTTGAGTGAAGCACTTATGGCTGTTTATAAGCTGTTCTGGGATGAGTTCTCTTCTTGGTATCTGGAAATGATTAAGCCGGCTTACGGACAAGCTATTGACCGTGTTACTTTTGATGCTACTATTGGATTTTTGAATAATTTGCTCCATTTGCTTCATCCGTTTATGCCTTTCATTACCGAAGAGTTGTGGCAACAGATGGCCGAACGTAAGGAGGGAGAGAGTCTGATGGTGAATTCTTTATTGTTGAATGGAACCGTTGATGAAGCGTTTATTCAGCAGTTTGAAGTGGTGAAGGAAGTGATCAGTAATATCCGTACGATTCGTTTGCAGAAGAATATTGCACAGAAAGAAGCGCTTGAGTTGCAGGTGATAGGTGAAAATCCGGTTACTGCATTTAATGCTGTGATTATTAAGATTTGTAATTTGTCCGGTATTGCAGTGGTAGAAGCCAAAGCAGAAGGAGCATCTTCTTTCATGGTAGGCACTATTGAGTTTGCTGTTCCGCTTGGCAATATGATTGATGTAGAAGCGGAGATCGCTCGTATGGAAGCTGAACTGAAACATAAAGAAGGATTCCTGCAAGGTGTGTTGAAGAAACTTAGTAACGAGAAGTTTGTAAATAATGCTCCACCGGCAGTCATTGAGATTGAACGAAAGAAACAGGCAGATGCCGAAAGTATTATTAATTCATTGAAAGAAAGTATCGCTTCTTTAAAGAAAGCATAAACCGATTTTATAGAAGTAGAAAGGCATTCCAAAATATGGGGATGCCTTTCTTTTTTTATCAAAATAGTGATCGTTTGAAAGATAAGCATACAATTTATTTCTATGTCTCTGATACCGGGTGTGGTATGTCTGATGAACAGTGTCAACATGTATTTGAGCGATTTGTGAAATACAATTCGTTCATTCACGGAACAGGATTAGGATTATCTATCTGTAAAATGATCGTTGAAAAAATGGGGTGGAGAGATAGGAGTCAACTCAATGCCAGATAAAGGCTCTGTATTTTGGTTTACTCTTCCTTATCGACAAGAATAATTCTTTTTTCCTGTCGGTAAAGGAAGCTTTTATTATTTTTCAAGTAATTCTTTCAGAAAAGTATCCAATTCTTCATCCAGACCTTTTAATAGTTCGTCATTTACAAGCAGTGTATCATCATCTATCAGAAGTAATTCGGCTACTGTTTCTCTGTCTTCGTCTACTAAAACAAAAGAGTAAGGTTTGAGGATTGTTAGCTTATCAAAATCTCCATTGTCCTTCATTCGGCAAAGAATAGGGCGGAGGACACGTTCGGCATTCTCATAAAAATCATCACTTTCATATGCAGACCATTCGTCAATGGTCACATTGACCAATTCGTCATCTTCGTCATCGAAGATGGATAGTTCGCCGGAATTCTGATTCGGCTGTATGTGAATATCTGTAACGATTGTTTGTTCGCAGCCGCAAGTAAACTTTGCGACTGCTTTTCGTATAGCCGATTCGATTGCAGATTGTGATTGTTGACTCAGTTTCATTGGTTTTCCTCCTTTTATTTAGATCAAAGGTATAAAAAAAATGCAAATCCGACTATATTTTGATTAAAAATCATCATTAAATCGGTTCATTTGCATATTTAATGATGACAATCCGGCTGTCCGTTTCTGTAACTCTACCACATAAAGACTGGTCATTACATAATTCGGTATTTCGGATATGTCTACATTATCTTTGTTTCTTTGATCTATTTTATCTATTTTGTGAGCCAGTTCCTGAGCTTTTAGTGCCCATGTTTCGGCCTGTTCCAGTTCGTCTTTTATTTCGTAGTAAACAGCAATATTGTATGCAGACTGCATTTTCTTTTTATCACTTTTCGCTGTATTGAAAGCCTGTTCCCAAAGCTTGAAAGCCTTGTCCCATGAGTTTTCACGGACGTATACGGCAGCATCACGCATATTTACGGAACCATTGTTGTAGAGGTTACGTGTAGCTGATGTCCAGTAGGGAAGGAGGTGCTTTACTGGAATCGTACCGGCAAACTCCGAGGCTTCTTGCTGTATCTGAGAATCTTTGATCAGGTGTGTCTGTACATATGAACTTGTGTTACCAAATTCTTCCCAGAAAATACTGTCATTAGGAGCAATGGTCAGCATGGGATTTTTACGCTTGGGAATATAAATCCTAAGCGTTGGGTACACTTTTACATCTACACTGCCATAATAACAGCTCCAGTCCGGAATATAACGAATGGTTTTGGTTGCTTTTAACTGAAGATTTTCCAGTGAGATCAGAAAGTCAACATCCAGATTTTCTGTCAGTTCCTTTACTTCCTCCTGAGTAAGTGTTTCTTCGCGCGCAAATTTGTCATTGGCACGCAGGGCAGAGTCACAAATGATAACTTCATCAAAATAGTTTTCGTTTGCTATGGCTTCAGCCAATGATTCGGCTGCTATTTTGGCATCTCCGTTGTTGTAAGCAACGGCACGGGCTATTTCATTGTCCTTCCGTGATGCGTCTGATTCTATCCATTTATTGTCAGGCGTACTACTGGTATTATTGACAATTGCGACCCGACGCAGTTCGGGAGGAAAGTTTATTTCCGCAGGCATCATATATTCGATAGGAATTTGCTCTATTGTTTGGCATGAACTGAATGCCAGACAGAAGAGTAACAATAGCGTGAATGAGTATTTTGCCATAGTTTTGCTTTCTTTTTCAGCAAAAGTACGATTTTGTATGAATAAAAAAAAGTTCAAAACAATATTTAATTGTTTTGAACTTTTTTAGTAGTAAATGGGGAAGAAGTCAGAAGCCAGTGGTTAGTAGTTGGAATGCCTTCGGCATGATAACACTTACATGCTGCATAGATTCTAACTATTGACTACTATCTACTAACTACTGATTCTTACGCCCTTCCGTGACAGTTTTTGTATTTCTTACCACTACCACAAGGACACGGATCGTTACGTCCTACTGTCTTTTCTGCACGTACGGGTTCGCGTTTTACAGCTTCGCGGGTATCCTGCTGTGCAGCAGCCTGTTGATTCGGATCGTTCAGGTCTTGTTTCTGTTCGCGATATTTACTCAAATCCTGGCGACGTTCGGGAGCAGCTTCACGCACCTCTACACGTTGTGCCTGTTCGGGAGCTTCCTGTACCGGGATTTGTCCGCGCATCAGAATGGATACGGTCTGGTTATTGATCTTGTTTACCATGGTATCAAACAAGTTCACTGATTCCAGTTTATAGATCAACAACGGGTCTTTCTGTTCGTAGCTTGCATTTTGTACTGAATGTTTCAATTCATCCAGTTCACGAAGATTTTCTTTCCATGCTTCGTCAATTACATGAAGCAGGATAGATTTCTCGAATGATTTCACTACCTCTTTAGATTCACTTTCGTAAGCGGCTTTCAGATTACAGGAGATGTTGTACATACGTTTTCCGTCCGTGATAGGGATCAGAATGTTTTCGTACATATGTCCCTGGTTCTCATATACCTGTTTGATTACCGGATTTGCTATTTGTGCAAGACGTTCACTTTTACGCTTGAAGTTAGCCATTGCTTCATCAAAAGTTCTTTCAGCCAGCTTTTCTTTCTTCTCACTGCGGAATTCCTCTTCTGTGAAAGGAGCATCCATAGCTAATGTCTGAAGAAGGTCGAACTTACAGTTTTCATATTCCGCATTGTTTTCAATGGCGGCTGCACAACGGTCCCAGATCATATTTACAATGTCCATACCGATGCGTTCGCCCATCAGTGCATGGCGACGTTTCGTATAGACAACCGTACGTTGCTTGTTCATTACGTCATCATATTCCAGCAAACGTTTACGGATACCGAAATTGTTTTCTTCCACTTTCTTCTGTGCACGTTCAATGGAATTTGAAATCATCTTATGTTCGATCATTTCTCCTTCCTGGAATCCTAATCTATCCATAACACCGGCGATACGGTCGGAAGAGAAGAGACGCATCAAATCGTCTTCCAGTGAAACGAAGAATACAGAAGAACCCGGATCACCCTGACGTCCGGCACGACCACGCAACTGGCGGTCTACACGACGGGATTCGTGACGTTCTGTACCAATGATAGCCAAACCGCCAGCAGCCTTAACTTCCGGACTCAGTTTGATGTCGGTACCACGACCTGCCATATTGGTAGCAATAGTCACTGTACCTTGCAAACCGGCTTTTGCCACAATGTCAGCTTCCCGCTGGTGTAACTTCGCATTCAATACGTTATGTTCGATTTTGCGCATAGTCAACATCTTGCTCAGCATTTCGGAGATTTCTACCGAAGTAGTACCTACCAGTACCGGGCGGCCGGCATTGACCAGTTGTTCTATTTCTTCAATAACGGCTTTATACTTTTCGCGTTTTGTTTTATAAACGCGGTCGTTCATATCTTTACGGGCAATAGGACGGTTGGTGGGGATTACTACTACATCGAGTTTGTAGATGTCCCAAAGTTCACCTGCTTCTGTTTCGGCAGTACCGGTCATACCCGATAGCTTGTGATACATACGGAAGTAGTTCTGCAATGTGATGGTAGCAAAAGTTTGTGTGGCAGCTTCTACTTTAACACGTTCTTTAGCTTCGATAGCCTGGTGGAGTCCGTCCGAATAACGACGACCTTCCATGATACGGCCTGTCTGCTCATCAACAATCTTCACCTGTCCGTCAATTACAACGTATTCGTCGTCTTTCTCAAACATGGTATATGCTTTCAGCAACTGATTGATGGTGTGTACGCGTTCCGATTTGATGGCATAGTTGGTCATCAGGGTATCTTTCTTTTCCAGTTTCTGCTCGTCGCTCAGATCCTTCTCATTTTCCAGTTCAGAGAGCTGTGCTGCGATATCCGGCAATACAAACAGAGTAGGGTCGTCAGAATTACCTGTGATCAGGTCAACACCTTTGTCCGTCAAGTCTACGCTGTTCATCTTTTCTTCAATAACGAAATACAATGGGTCAGTAGCCTCATGCATACGTTTATTGTTCTGTTCCATGTAGATCTCTTCTGTTTTCAGCATACCAGCTTTGATACCCTGTTCACTCAGGAACTTGATCAATGCTTTGTTTTTGGGTAATGCCTTATGACTGCGGAAGAGAGCGAGGAATCCTTCTTCTACCTCTTTCTTATCATCTGATGCGATTAATCTCTTAGCATCTGTCAGATATTTGGTAGCCAATACTTTCTGGGCTTCTACAAGACGTTCTACCAATGGGCAAAGAGATTCGAAAAGCTGGTCTTCACCTTTAGGAACGGGACCGGAGATAATCAACGGAGTACGCGCATCATCAATCAATACCGAGTCTACCTCATCGACAATAGCATAGTTGTGTTGGCGTTGTACAAGGTCTTTGGGACTGATAGCCATATTGTCGCGCAGGTAGTCGAAACCAAATTCATTATTTGTACCGAAAGTGATATCAGCCAGATAAGCCTGACGGCGTGCATCTGAGTTTGGCTGATGACGGTCAATACAATCAACGCTTAATCCATGGAACATATAAAGCGGTCCCATCCATTCGGAGTCACGTTTTGCCAGATAATCATTCACTGTTACTACATGTACACCATTTCCTGTCAGCGCATTGAGGAATACAGGCAGGGTAGCCACCAGGGTTTTACCTTCACCTGTTGCCATTTCAGCAATTTTTCCTTTATGAAGTACTACACCACCAAAAAGCTGTACATCATAATGGATCATATTCCATACCGTATCATTTCCACCGGCATTCCAGTGATTCTGATAGATAGCTTTGTCTCCTTCGATGCGTACGAAATCTTTGGTTGCAGCCAGTGTACGGTCAAAGTCTGTGGCAGTTACCACAATTTCTTCATTTTCGGTGAAACGTCTGGCTGTGTCTTTTACGATAGAGAAAGCTACCGGGAGTACTTCTTCCAATGCTTTTTCGTATATTTCGAGTATCTCTTTTTCGAGTTTATCAATCTGAATAAATACCTCTTCGCGATCTTCCAGTTCTATTGACTCAATACTTGCTTTCAGTTCTTCCACTTTGGCACGTTCCTGGGTAGCAGAGTTGTAGATGTATTGTTTCAGTTCTTGTGTTTTGGCACGAAGTCCATCATTATCCAATTTTTCAACCTCAGGGTAAGCGGCTTTGATTTTGTCTACCCAAGGTTGAATTTCTTTCATGTCTCGTGTGGATTTGTTTCCGAAAATCGAGCTTAAAAATTCATTAAATCCCATTTGTGTATTATATTTATTATTATTTACTAAGTTGAAAAAAGTGTGTTTTTACCGTATGGTAAGTGGAATAGAAGAGCAGGCATTGGGAGCCCGTATCCTCATTGTATGAGCCAGTGTTGGTGCGATATGGCCTACACTTACAGGTGTTTCTATAATTTCCGGCTTCACCGAGTTACCAAAAAATACAAGTGGTACCGGAATATGCGCACTACGAATTATTCTGTTTTCCGTCGGATTGGATTCATTGACAATTGTCCATCCCGGCAGTACCTCAATGAGCAGGTCTCCCGAGCGTTTACGATGAAATCCGTTGCGTATCAGGTCTATTTCCGGCGTCCATGAGCCTAATAGCAGGCGTTGTGCCGAATATGCTTCGTTTACGCCACTAAATTGCATCAGAAAATCGGCTGCTTTATTCTGTATTTCAGAAAGATCGAGTTGTTTTTTCTCTATCAGTTTATGATTGAGATATATTTGCTGGTCATAATAAGCCTCTACATATTGCCCTTCACCGTAAGTAGCCATCAAAAACATATTCAGCAGAGCTGCACAACGATTCAGGTGGAATTCTCCTCCGGGAATGCGGTAAAGCCCATGATCGGCCGATTCTGTGTCTACGTATCCGGTAGAAGTAATGCAGAAAAGTACATTTTGAAGTCCTATCTTTTTGTCAATCACATCCAGCAGGTGAGCAATACTGCGGTCCAGTCTTACGTATGTATCCTGCAATTCCATGGCACACTCCTGCGAGGTTTTATGGGCATAATTGCCGGCATAATACATCAGCGAAAGCATGTCCGGTACTTCATCTTTTCCTATGTTACTCTTATCCAGTAACTCTTCGGTCAGTAAATTTACTTCGTCATTAACGAACGGACTGGCTATCAGTCTGCGGAACTTATTTCTCCGGTCATCATCAAATTTATATTTGAAAGGGGTGTCTCTCCATTCCGGCAGGTAAATATATTTCTCCATGGGATGAACCGGTGTCCATGTCATATCTCCGATACGGAAATCAACAGCCTGACGATCATTATATTGGCTAACCCACCAGGGAAATTCTGTATAATAAGTGGTGCTACACCATTTTCCGGTATTGCTATTCAGCCAGAAAGCACCGTTACCGGCATGTCCTGCTGCAAATATGGCAGCATCACGGAAAGGGGCAATAGCGTATACCAGCCCTTTGTTGCGTGTAGCTATTTTAAGTTCATCGGCGATAGTGGAAGTGAGCAATAGGGCAGGAGAGCTACTTTCGTCTGTGTAGTTTCCCATAAACGCCGGATCGTCCACACAGTTAATAGGGCGTAGTGTCGAAATATCCAGCCATTGATTGGCGGTAATTCCGTTCATAGAAGGCGTTGTTCCGGTATAAATGGCAGCTATAGCCGAGGCGCGGTCTACTTTGCTGAAGTTATATTCCGTATTACGAAATACTTTGCCTTCTTTCCAGAGTCTTTTGAATCCTTTTTCGCCATATAGGGAGGAGAAAGCTTCCAAGTAGTCTGTACGCAGCTGATCAATGGTCAGGCCTACCACCAGTTTTGGAGTAGCAGGTAGCGGCTGAGCTTGTAGCCCGGTAATGGTAAGTACAGTAAGTATGGAAGTCAGTAATCCTTTCATTTCGTTTTTTTATAAGTCAAAATAAGATTGCTTGCTGAACGTATCAACAAACTGAGTGCCAAAGGTACGACAGCTAAATCAATTCTTTGCGGTATTACCGGAAAAAGCAGTATAAAAAGTGTTAAAACAATACAGTTTAGCATGTGGTACCAACATTTTCGTCCTTTTCTGGCAGCATTTACAATGATTGGCAGAAAGATAAGCTCTCCCGGATGGAATACAAAAAGCAGATAATTGGAACTGACAGCAGGATGTTCTGAAAACAGAGCGAGGAATGCAATAATACAACCGGCAATGCCTGCTACGCCAAACAATATGAGATCAATTCCCCAAAGTCCTCTTTTCTTTCGGATACCATAGATGCTGGCACCTGCTACAACGATAAACAGAAGCAGTGCCGATCTCATTGGGGTGAATATATCCGCGATACTTATTTGGGCAGGTGATGAATTATCGTCTTCACAATTGATAATTAGTTCTGTATCTGCCACCAGTGGCTTTTCATTTCCATTATTCGTGATTTTTGCTGTTGCAAGTGCATTTTTCAGATAAAACGGAGCAAATACCATCTGTCGGCTTGTAATGGGGCGGTCTGCTTCGCTTCCGATGCAAAAGTCAATACCGAATTGTGCCCATGGATGCCCGTTGGTATATTGGTGTACAATGTCGCGGAATGATTTCGTGCCGTCTTTCTCCGGATAGTTGTAAATCACTTTTCCCTGTATACTTTCTTCTATTTTATCCCGTGGGCGGGTAGCACAGTTATCGTAGAAAAAGTTATACCGGTACACCCGGTTTTCCGGTCGGCTGTTTTCTATCAGTAGCGCAAGGAGTTTTTGTTTTTCTTCCGGAGTCAGGTTGAGTGTTTGTTGCCATACGCTACGTCCATCGAGGATGTATTCGGCGGCGAACCGGTCATAGCTCATTCCTCCGAGAATGTAATCAGTCTGTCCCAGCGCAAAGCGAAAAATAAAGTTGGGTGCACCGAAGTTAAATATTCCGTAGTTAAATACCCAATCGATACCTTTAGACGGTTCTTCATACCGGATGGCAGTATGTCCGAAATAAGAATAAATCTCATCTCCGGGAGCACATGTCAGCAGACTAAGGCGAATAGCATCCGTGTTGTTAACAGGTGTTCCTTTCGCATAGGCTGTTATGCACAAAAGGAACAATATTACTATTGTTTTTATTTTTTTCATCATGAGGGTTTTAAGCAGATACCTTCATTTTTTTTGCAAAGGTAAGGATAAAAACCGAAAAACTAAATAGATCAATAGGCTTGCTATTAAAACAATCTTTCTTACCTTTGTACAAAGTGTTTAATCCGATCATTTTATGGAAAGAATTTATCCGATAGGTATACAGAATTTTGAGAAGATACGTAGAGACGGTTATATATACGTAGATAAGACTCGTTTTGTCTATCAACTGGCAAAAACCGGTTCATATTATTTTCTGAGCCGCCCGCGCCGGTTTGGCAAAAGCTTACTCATCTCCACGCTTCAGGCTTATTTTGAGGGAAAAAAAGACCTTTTCAAAGGACTTGCCATTGAGCAGTTGGAAAAAGACTGGACCGTTTATCCGGTGTTGCACCTGGATTTGAACGCCCGTAACTACGAGGATGAGAATTCGCTTCTCGAAGAACTGAATAAACACCTGGAGATTTGGGAACAACAGTATGGTAGCCCTTACGGTGACCGGGCACCGGAAGAAAGATTCTTTCATGTCATTCGGCTGGCTCATGAAAAAACGGGGCAACGGGTTGTTATTCTCGTGGATGAATACGACAAACCCATGCTTCAGGCCATAGAAAATGACGAGTTGCAACGGGTGTACCGCAATCAACTGAAACCTTTCTATGGTGTACTGAAAAGTATGGATGGCTATATCAAACTGGCCTTTCTCACCGGAGTAACCAAATTCGGCAAAGTGAGTGTCTTCAGTGATTTGAACAATCTGACCGATCTTTCGATGAATCCCAACTATGTGGAAATCTGCGGAATGACCGAACAGGAAATACATCAGTATTTTGAACCGGACATTCATACATTGGCCGAAAAAGAGAAACTATCCTATGAAGAGACCTGCGAATTGCTGAAAACCAATTACGACGGTTATCATTTCACCGAGAACTCTGTGGGGATATACAACCCTTTCAGCTTGCTCAATACCTTTTTCTCGATGCGCCCCGATAGCTACTGGTTTGCTACGGGTACTCCCAGTTACCTGGTATATCTGCTGCAAAGATATCATTACGACCTCTGGTACCTGGACAAGGAAGAGACCACTTCGGATGTCTTAGACAGCATTGATTCCCTATCCAAAAATCCGATTCCTGTGATTTACCAGAGCGGATACCTCACTATTAAGGGATACGACAAACGTTTTAAGATGTATTCTTTGGGCTTTCCCAATCAGGAAGTAAAAGAGGGTTTTTTTAAATACTTACTGCCTCATTATGCCAGTGTGTCAGAAACAGATACCACTTTTAATATTCAAAAGTTTGTGAATGAAGTAGAGCAGGGTGATTACGATTCCTTCCTCTCCCGCCTGCAAACCTTCTTCTGCAACATTCCCTATGAACTGGTGACCGACCTGGAGAAACATTATCAAAACGTACTCTTCATTGTTAGTAGCCTGATGGGCTTCTATGTCGACGCCGAATTTCATACCAACCGCGGACGGGTAGATCTGATTTTGAAAACCTCCGGCTATATTTACATCATGGAGTTTAAGCTGGATGGCACCGTCGAAGAAGCCATTCGGCAGATAGAGGAAAAAGGCTATGCCGAACCCTTTGCACATGATCCCCGCAAACTGATTAAACTGGCTGTAAACTTCAGTTCCGAAACCCGCAATATTGCGGAGTGGGAAGTAGTGTAAGTAAGATCGTACACTCCTGTATAACAAGATCGTACATTTTTGTATGACAAGAATGTACATTCTTATGGTGCAAGGTTGTACACTCTTGCCACATAAGAGTGTACAACCTTATAACCATTGATTATCAGCCACTTCTGAGTACTTTTATGAGATACTTCCCCGGCATCCCTATCTTTGCCCACGAAGTTTGCGCCAGCACCTTCCACACCGGATTACCTATCTCCCCATAATTCGACATTCGCAGAATGGCCTTTACATCTCCGACATCCGTCACCTTAATCCGTTCCAACGTCAGTAACAAACCCTCATAGTTGTGCGTCTTTTTGTTGAGCGCATATTCCGGAGGCGGAGGCAAAGCAGAATTCTCCTCCTCCTTCTTCTTCTTTTCTTCTACTTTACTTTCTTTTACTTTACTTTGTCTGAAAATGTCTGCATTTTCCGGACTCAACTCCATCTGAACGGGAAAAATGTTCGCATTTTCTGAGTTCGTACTCTCTTTCTGCTTACATTTTATCTCTTCCTCCTTACATTTCACCTCTTCCAGCAGGTAGGGTAATTTAGTTAAATCCCTCTTTCTCCGGCTGGTAGCCTCCAACCATACCCGCTGAATATCCACCGAGGTCAGTATCCGGTACTTTTCATAACTTTCCTTATCAAAAAATCCCTTTTCAATCAGTATATTGATTATACTGCCCACTTCTTCTTTCGTATATTCCCTGCCCAACTTGTAGGCAAATATCTCACATTGCTCCTCGTCCCATTCTATGTAATACCCTTCTTTATATATCTTACAAAGGATTTTTATTACCAGATAAGGTCCCTTGATGCCATATTTTGCCTCCAACGATTCGGACACTGCTCCCTCAAAGAAAGCCGCTTTCGTAGGGAAGTAAACGATTCCATTAAATTCTGTTGCCATATTTGTTTAATTGAAAGTTGAAAATTGAAAGTTGAAAATTGAAAATTGGCTGCGCTATCATGCTGAACAGCAATTTTCAATTTTCAACTTTCAATTTTCAATTAAATACACTTTTTCCATTCCAGAAAGTTCTCCAGGCGGAAGCGTTTCCACATTGCTTCCTCTACATCCCAGTACATCACAGCTTCCTGTACTTTGCTTGCTTCGTACTCCCGTTTGAAGTCGTATCTGTAATAAATCAGTGTTGCTTTTACAAACTGAAACTCTCCATCAATAGCCCTACGATAAGCAATCACCGCATGCCCATGTTGCATCCAGTCTATCAGTGCCTCAATACGCTCTGCCATCCATATAGCAGTGGTTTGTGTATAACCTTTCTCTTGTACGATTTGTCTTGTCCATCTCCTTTTTACATTCTCCATAACAGGTTCCAAATTTCTTTTTTTCATTTCATTTTGTTTTATGAGTTTATATTTTTCCGATAACGGTGGCAAGATCGGGATAATATTCGGATGGAACTAATCGTTGAATAAATGTAAAAATCCGCTCAAATGGCGGATTTTTTATTGCATCTACTTTTTGAAGTTTATATTTTCTTTTTACGGGATGCGATCGTTCTGCTAATTTCAGTTGTTAATGTTTTGAATTCAACCTCCTTATATATTCCTTGTTTTTTATATTCAAATCGAAATAGAGTATTGATTTCTTTGGCAATTTCCGTTACACTGACTGTTGTTTTTTCTTCTGAGGCAAGCGAAATAGCCAGTGCTTTTATTAAAGATCCTTTGTGATGTCTGATTACTATTCTGTGGTCAATTTCTTGTTTGTCAATGAGCTGTACATTAATAATACCTTCTATCGTTTCTCCGTTTCCGAGTTCTATCTTTATAGAACCGTTAAAATCTGTTTTTTTTGATCGTTGTTTGTCATAAACTTAAATTTTAAATGATTTTTGTACTTTGCAAAGATTGTTAAAAGTTACGATTTGGACAATGAATCAATAATAATAAAGAAGAGATTATATGATACGTAGATATATATATGATTATTAAAATCTTATTTTTAAATAGAAAAGTGTTTCAATAAACGTTCGTCTAATGGCACACTCGTTTCAAGCTGTTTTTTCATGTCCCAAATGAGATTAATCATTTAATAAACAGATTTTTGCTATATGACATAAACGACTATATATCAACGATATATATAACATCAGACAGAAATATAAATTATTTTATTGAGAAATATTTTGTACATTAAAGAATAGTATATACTTTTGTGCCATTAAACGAACGTCTATTGAAACACTTTTCATAATCAAGTGGTTCGTTTATAATGAAATATGTATAAGGGAAAATAAATATATACATACTACATCTCACCCCTCAAATTGTTTATCTCCTGTGATAGGGATACATCTGAGGGCTAGTGTATTAAGATTAGAAAGTTAGTTTTATACACGCTTGACCGGAAGTGAATTCAGTACTTCGGTGTCCCCAAAGAATATCCAATTGTGAACAAATCTACAGACATTTGCTGGTATCCGCTTCGTGTTACTTATAGCCGGGAACTACTATTGAAGAAAGTACTTGATACCGAAAATATTGAGAATTTTATTCCGATGCACTATGAGTACATTCGGCATGCGGACCGTAAGATACGTAAGTTGGTACCTGTAGTACACAATCTTGTATTCGTTCATGCTTCCTTCATATGCATTGACCGTATCAAACGTTCTGTGGGCCCTTCTTTATCCGTTCGTTATATTATGGATCGTGAGACACAGCGTCCTCTTACCGTTCCTGATTCTCAAATGCGTAGCTTTATTGCTGTTTCCGGTAATTATGAAGAACAGATTGTTTATCTTGATCCCGCTGTCACTGCTTTGCAGAAAGGAGATCGGGTACGTATTACTGGTGGTATATTTGAAGGTGTAGAAGGTGTTATTCTTCGTGTCAAAGGTGATCGGCGCGTATCCGTTTGTATAAAAGGGGTCATGGCTGTAGCCACTACCTATGTTCATCCTTCTCTGATGGAAAAAATCGGAGATTAAACTATTCTCCCCTTATTGACTTTTATTTGCCTTGCTTTAATTCTTAACAATTAATTTTCCTCATGTCTTTGCAATCACAAATTGATACTCTGCGGCGTATCACTCATGAACTTCTTAATTTAGGTTTTGAGGGTACTCCTCTTTTTTCCAACGAATTCTGCAAACTAAATACGGAGGTCTATCGTCAATCCGAATGCCTTTTCCATTTGCATGGCTCCAATGCGGAGGAAGAAGCACAGCTCTGTTATGTTCTGCTTACAGGGTATCATGCTACTATCTATGATCATGGTGATAAAAATCAAAAGATCCAGAAGCTTCTTGATCGTAGTTGGAAAGTTCTTGATCAGCTTCCTGCTTCCCTGTTGAAATGTCAGCTACTGGTGGCTTGTTATGGAGAGGTGTTTGATGAAGATCTGTCAAAAGAGGCCCATGTTATTATTAATGGTTGGAAAGGCCGGGAGTTAACTTTAGCGGAATGTGAAGTTATCGAGTACCTGAATAGTCTGGAATCCAACCCTTGGGGTAACTGGGATGTAGAAGAGTAAAATTTGAATACAAATAACAATACGGAACTTTATTTAATAGAAATCTTATGTGTATTAGAATACTGAATTATTTTTTATTGTGCCTGGTTACACTTTTTGTGTCCTGTTCTGCTCCTAAAGAGGTACTTTATTTGCAGGATATAACTTCCTTGAAGGAAGAAAATATTGATAAGAACTACGAAGTAATTATTCATAAGGATGATTTGTTGGCAATCCTGGTGAACAGTAAAGATCCTGAACTGGCTTTGCCTTTTAATATGCCTTTAGTAAGTTATCAGATTGGGAGTCAAAATCCCGGTCAACAACGCTTGTTAGGCTATCTCGTCGATCAGAACGGGGATATCGATTTTCCTATCTTGGGGCAGCTCCATGTGGAGGGGCTGACTCGTATGCAGGTTACCGAACTAATCAAACAAAAACTCATCAGTGGAGATTTGATAAAAGATCCTATTGTTACTGTCCAGTTCCTGAACTTTAAAGTTTCTGTGATGGGTGAAGTGGCCCGTCCCGGTACATTCGATATTTCCGGTGACCGGATAACTCTATTGGAAGCCTTGAGTATGGCAGGCGATTTGACTATTTATGGCCGTCGTGACCGCGTAGCTGTTATTCGCGAAAAAGATGGTAAACGCCGTATTCTGTATCATGATCTTCGCTCTTCCGATATTTTTCAATCGCCCTGCTACTACCTTCAACAGAATGACATTGTGTATGTAGAACCTAACAAAGCGAAGACAGGTCAGAGCCGCATTAACTCCAATAATTCCGTTGGCGTATGGTTGTCTGCGGTTTCCGTGCTTGCTTCCATTACTTCTCTGATTGTCACCATGTTTAAATAACCCGGAATATAAAGAATTGATAATGAATACCGAACAGAAAAATAATAATAACCCCGGACAGGAATCTGAGATCAATATAACCGATATTTTTCGTTTTGTACTTGCCAACTGGTATTGGTTTGTACTGTCCGTTCTGGTTTGTACCGGCATCGCGTACTTTTACGTAAAGTCCTCTTCCAAAATATACAGCCGTAAGGCGTCCGTTTTGATTCGCGATGATTCAAAAGGAGGTGCAATGAGCGAATCCTCTGCTTTTGCCGATCTCTCTCTCTTTGGCGGGAAACGTAACGTGGACAATGAGGTGCTTGTTTTCCAGTCGCGCCACCTGATAGAAGAAGTAGCCCGTCGCCTGCATTTAGATATGAGCTATAAGGTGAAGAATGGCCTGCGCGAAGACGAACTTTATACGCATACACCGGTAACGGTCTCTTTTCCGGAGGCAGAAGAACGTCAGGTTATAAAAGTAGCGGTTGCTCCCGTAGATTCCGTAACGGTACGCCTTTCCGGATTTTCCCTGGCAGTAGGCGGTGGGATCATTCATTCGGAAGAGCCTTTGGACGTACATTTGAATGATACTGTTTCTACACCGATCGGTACGATGGTGGTTACTCCCACACTCTATTACACGGACGTCTTTTATGGCAAACCCGTACATGTCACTAAATATAATATGGAGAGTGTTGTCGAGAATTACCGTAATAGATTGAAAGTCTCTCTTGCCAGCAAGACGGCCACCATTATCAATCTTGTCTTGGATGACGTCTCTA
>ERZ1108168.544-NODE-544-length-27279-cov-119.366037_pt1 | contig 27279 bp, 28 predicted proteins | sample MGYA00403704_ERZ1108168 | MGnify/ENA primary metagenome ERZ1108168 (study PRJEB35170, sample SAMEA104062421) | human gut metagenome | biome: human gut; feature: human-associated habitat; material: faeces | place: Denmark | collected 2012-06-12 ...
GGGAACCGCCTTGTGGCGGCTTTCCTTGGGGTACACGTCAAAATTGGACGCTAACATGTAATAATGTTAAAGACAAAACATTACTGCACCGAGAGACTAAATCCCTATTTTCAGCATTAATTATATGCCGGAAGTGGGGATTTTCTCGTATTTATATTCTTTCTCAATCAGGGAGCTAAAGGCTCTCTTTATTTTTCCTTCTCACTGCTCACCTGTTTACTTCACCTCCCATACTCCTCTGATCGCCTTATTAATGAAATAAATAGAAACAATAAATTATTAACAATTAAAAAATAAGGAGAAAATAGAAATGAAAAAATTAAAATTGATTATTGAAGTAGTAAAGTTTATAGGAATCATAGCGCATCTTTTGGAAGCGTTTGATTACATAGAATCCTTTATTAAAAGGAGAACTCAACAGAAACCAAATCCCGTAGGATTTAAAACAGAAGAATAATTATGACCAAATTTGAGAAGATTGAAACTGGTCTGATTATCGTTTTTGAGGTCGTACTATGTACGCTTAAAAATGGAAAGAAATTTAGAAACCTTTTGAAGAAGAAGGTCTCGAAAACAAAAACAGAGTAAGAAACAATTTAAAAACAAATAAATATGGAAACAAATTTATTAACAGCACCATCTCAGAATATGATGATGGTAAGATCAAATGATTGGAAACAAGACGTAGAAGAGGCAGTTCTTATTACAGAACAACCACAGAACCGTTCTCCATTCATAGAAGCAAACACAACAGAGGTCACTTTAGATCATCTCAGGAATGAATGTATTATACCCGTGTTTTCTAAAGACAACGAGGTATGTATTTCACATCAAAGTTTCATAGAATCAGTTTATGAAGCAACCAAAGATTTTTATCATGGGGAAACTATTTATACCCCAGACATAAGAGTCAGCCATATTGTAAAAGGAAGAATACCAGAAGCGATCAATAAAAGAACAGATCAACTACTGGAATCGGACAAAACAATGTATTATGAAAGAATGATTTTCAATATAGAAATCCCGACAATTCATCAGGACGTAAATGGAAATCAACTGAACCTATCAATCACAGGCTGTAAAAGCTATGGGAGAGATAACTTATCGGGAAAAATGACAGCGCAGAAATTTAGTATTGCTGTCGGATTCCTAAATCTTGCCTGTACTAATCAATGTTTATCGACTGACGGGTACAAGGAAGAGATCAGAGCTACAAGTTCAAGGGATTTATATCAATTCACCTTAGACTTGTTCAGCCAATACAACGTAGCAAAACATATTCACCTAATGCAATCGCTTGGTGATACTATGCTAAGTGAACACCAGTTCTGTCAAATCTTAGGAAGAATGAGATTATATAACTATTTGCCCCAACATCAACAAAAGGAACTCCCCCGACTACTTATCACCGATAGCCAGATCAACAATGTGGCTAAGCAATATATCCATGATGATAATTTTGCCGGAAGTAATGGAGAATTAAGTATGTGGAAGTTCTATAACTTGATCACGGGAGCAAACAAAAATAGTTATCTCGATTCATTCCTAGGACGTAGCGTTAATGCAACAGAAGTATCATTGGGATTAACAGAAGCATTGAATCACAAAGACGAAGCATACGCATGGTTTATCGAATAGCCAGAGAGAATATGATTTGTATTATCCGAAGAGGGTATCACTAATAAAAATAGTGGTATTCTCTTTTTATTTATCATTAAAACAAGAAAATATGAATAGAAGAAAACAAGGAGATGTAAGTTGGTACTTACCTAATAGTAAAAGACCATTTGCATACAGTACAATAGCCGAAGCGGATACAATAGCAATTCTATTGGAAAAATTCGGAGATTTGAGAGCGGTAGTATCAGCAAACAGAATATTATCGCAACAGGAAAGGACTATTATACAGACTTTTATCGACAATGGAGTCTATAAACCGATTGTCAGATAGAAATAAAAAAAACAAGTAAATCAAATATATACATTATGGAAAGATTTGAATTAGAAAACAGTAGAGAATTTAAGGCAGCAATGGAATTAGAAAATGCTTTAAATGATACATGTTTTAATTATAAAAGTTTTGCCGAGAGTATTAAGTACTTTCATCCGACACTACAACAGTCTTTATTCAGGTTAATACGAGAGATAATTAACGTACAATCCGATGATAGCAGATACTACGATGACAGGAATAGAGCATCTCATGAAGTGGCAAAACTCCTAAAAGAGATTATTGAAAACCAATGTCTACCTTATATATAAGTCATGTATTTGGAATGTACTTGTTCTCAGATCTCGATAGAGAAATGGAAACAGAAAATGAAAAATAGCCGACCACTTAATTATGGTTGGTTAGTAAGGCGGATCAAGAAACAGCTACCTTTATTATATAAAGAGCTATGTTTGGAATTCTATAATCCGTGGGAGAATCAATGTAGGGTGAATCGAGATTACTACATTCTCGTTCATTCAGCAATAGAGTATTTTATAAGAAAAGAGTAAATATCAGAAAAAAGAAAATCTGATATGCTTAATCAAATGAAAGAGGAGACTGCTTTGCAGTGGTTATCCTCTTTTTGTGTTCACATCAAGGATGTGTTCAAATAAATCTGATAGACGGTATTGAATACATCTTTTCGTGTTATCAATTTAATCAAAGAATAATATGGAAACAAAAAATAAAACAGCAGTGATTTATGCCCGTGTATCATCTAGTAACGATAGGCAAGATACAAGTAGGCAAATCAAGGACTTGGAAAATTATGCTAAGTCACAAAATATAGAAATTGTGAATATATACGAAGAACATATATCTGGCGCAAAGAAAATTGAAGAAAGGCAGATTCTTGGAGAATGCTTGGAATACTGTAAACGAGAATCTGTGAATTTCTTACTTCTCTCAGAATTAAGTAGACTTGGCAGATCAACATTACAAGTGCTTCGTTCTTTAGAAATGTTGCACGAATCCAAAGTATCGGTTTATATACAGAACTTAGGATTATATACTTTGCAGCCAAACGGAGAAGTTAATCCGATAGCCAGTATCATGGTAACAGTACTAGCCGAAATGGCAAATATCGAAAGAAGTAATATTCAGTATCGTTTGAATTCTGGTAGAGCCAACTATATCTATAATGGAGGTAAGCTAGGTAGAAAGACTGGTTCAACTAAAACGGAAGAAAAGAAGAAAGAGGAATATAAGGATACCATAGCTTTATTGAAAAAAGGGTATTCTGTGAGGAATGTCGCCAAACTGCAAAATATTGGAATTTCGACAGTTCAGAGAATCAGGAATCAATTTTTAAGCGATAAATAAGAATTAAGGGGGTGAAATTCCCTCTTTTCTTTTTCTTTCCCTGTATCTTTACCGTCCCAAAAACTTTAATAGCCTTATTTTTGAAGAAATAAATACTCATATAAGAGCGTTACATTAAACAAAAAAACGTATTTTTGCAGAAGTTCAACCGGAGAAATGGTTGGATTTATAGAAAGCGTATTTTTGCTTTTATCCTAAGATCGAAATCGCCAATTTCAAAGTGAAGGGATAAGGGACAAATGTAACGCTCATTCTGTTTTGTATATGTACTTGTATGGCACATGCCCTACTTGATTACATAACATCATGGCATGGGTATTTGTTTCTTTGTTCATTTTTCACTAGGCGTTTGGCGATGCCCGATCTTGAATGAATGCAGACAAGTCCATGCCTTTCTTGTATATTAACGTTTAATCAAAACAAACGGCTGAATTCGGGACTTATAGGCGTATAGGAGGAAAAGCTATGAAGAATTTTCGATTAATCTCATTGCTATTTTTGTTATTGCTAATTCAAAGCACAAAAAGAGTTTATTCTGAACAGTTGTTGTATACGCCAAATCTGATAGTAGATTCAAAAGCTACAACTATTAATGATAAGGACTTAAAAAGTGTATTTAATCCTAAAGCAGGGAAGTTAAGCTCTATTATTGACAAAAAAGAAATAACTCAAATAACTAAGTTAAAAATATCTGGAGAGATTTCTTCTAAAGATATTAAATATATAGGTAAAATGCCCAATATTACCTTATTAGATTTATCAGAAACCACCGGAGATTTTGAAGAGTTCCCACTAATGCCTAATTTATCAGAACTATATCTACCGAAAGCTCTTCTATTAAAATCATGGGTAGAAAAGAGTATTGGAGAATGTACTAATATAGAAGTATTATCTGTATGTATCAATGAAGCTAAAAGCGCAGGATATCTACGGCATTACACCTATAACTATTTTTCAAGTTTACCAAAATTGCGTAAAGTAATAGTCTCTAATGTTTTATCTACCGGAGTGAGAGAACATAGTGGTTTTAATAAAACACAAGAAATTGATACATTAGTATTCCAAACCTCCAAACATGATTATGTTGGTTTTAAGCCCAAAGTAGTCATAGATGAAAATGGGAAATCAATATTACAGAAAAATGATGCAAATGACAAGAATAGATTTAACGGCATTAATATTCTTAGAGATTTAGGAGGCAGCGAAAAACGTAATGAGCATAATGAGAAAAATATTACTCTTCCTAACGTAGAAATTGTCGGTAAAGACTTTTTCAGGAACAGTTCTATAGAAAAAGTTACATTTTCTCCATATATCAAAGAGATAAAAACAGGAGCTTTCGATAATTGCCAGTCATTATCTGATATAGAATTTCAATCAGGTACAGAATTATTGCATATTAACAATTGCGCTTTTAGAGATTGTAACAAATTGAAGACTATTCGTTTTAATAATAAAATAGATATAGAGCAATCCGCATTTTCAGGGTGCTTACTTGATACTGTTGTTTTTATAAATGACATTGAGAATTTGCATTATCAGTCGTTTCATTACATTAAATATGTAGAATTCAGAAATATCCCCCAAAAAATAGATAAAGATTTCTCAGAGTTTGGTTATAATATTGTGGCAGTTCCTAAAGGAAGTAGAAATCAATTTATTAATCTAGGACTTTCTTCTGATAAAATAATTGAAATGGGAGAAAAAAAGAAACTTAATATTACAGTTGAAAAGCCCGGAACAATTTTATCTTCTTTGCCATTAAAGAATCTTAGCTCAGTAGAATCATTAACTATTACTGGATTTCTTTATGAAACGGATTTAGATATTATCAAGAAATGCAGGGCTTTAAAATATTTAGATCTGTCTCACACATATATTACTTATTCACCAGAGTTCTTAAAGAAACAGCAAGCAGATACGGAAGCTTTAAATTTCTTATTTGGATTACTAGGGAAGGGATTGGATAACGAATACAGAGATAAGAATATTTCTACTAATGAATATCAAGCAAATAAAGCTTTAACGTATATATTGCAATCTGCAACAGAATTTAAAGAACCAGAGAAAAACTGTTGTATTCCATATAATGCTTTTGAAGGAATGCCTCTTCTGGAAACAGTAAAATTACCTTTAAGAGCTGCATGTATATATAGAGAAGCTTTCAAGAACTGTATAAACTTGAAAACTGTCGAATTCCCTCCCTATTTGAAAACTATAGTATTTTCAGCATTTGAAGGTTGTACAAACCTTAAAAAAGTAATCCTTCCTCAAAGCGTTGAATCCATTGGAGAAATGGCTTTTGGTCAATGTATATCATTAGAACAGATTGAATTGCCCAAAAATCTAAAAAAACTAGGCGATAAAACATTTAAAGACTGTATAAAATTACAAGAAATTACTTTCCCCGAAGGACTTGTAGAAATTCCTTATGGATGCATAAGTGGCTGTTTTAGAATGAATAAAATAGTTATACCAAAATCAGTCACTAAAATTGGATCTTGGAATGACCGACAACATAATACACATCCAGTTACTGCTGACTTTTATTTCAAGTCATCAACACCTCCTACAATAAAAGAAGGTGATTTTATCAGATATGGTGGCAAAGTCCATATCCCTAAAGGTAGTATAACTGCTTATTATAATGTAATGGGTGATAAAGTTGAATATATAGAAGAATAACTTATGAAAGAAGACAAAGATTTAGAATTTCTTGCTTTCTGCAAGAATGAAGACTTACAAATCCTAGTGGATTATTTAACTACAGACAAGGATGGAAAGAAGCGTTATTCGGAGACTTTGACAAAAAGTGATACGTATCTCCAATGTTATCCCGATCATCTCACTAGTATGTGGGAAGATATAGCGAATGAATTTCAGCTATTTGGCGGTAACACGATCGTTAATTGTATAAGAAAAACTGGTGTTACATACCGAACGATCCTATTTGATGTTTGTGATAGAATGAAAGTCAATTACAACAAGAACGCTTCTACAGAAATGGTAGAAGAATATCTTTTACAGAAAATATTAACAGACTCATTGGAACAGATGACAGCAGAAGATATGAAGAAGCTTGTTGATGAGATGAATATAAAAACTCAGACTCCTACTAAGCAAGGAATGACAATTGCATTACAAATGGCTATTAGAAATGGCGGATTTGCTCCATATAAAATGGCTGTGATTGTTGCAAATGCAGTTGCTCAAACTTTATTAGGCAGAGGGCTTTCATTAGCTTTAAATGCCGGATTGACTAAATATATAAGTATTTTCGCTGGACCAATAGGATGGCTAGTGACCGTTTTATGGACTTTAGTTGATGTAGCTGGTCCTGCTTATCGTGTTACAATACCTTCTGTTATTCAAGTTATATATATGCGTAGGCGTTCTCAAATGTTGTTAGAATAATAACACTAATAAATCGGATAAGAGTATGGAAAAGAATACTTTAGAAATGTACAAAGATGACAATGATGAAGATGATGATCCAGATGAAGACTATAACGATGATTAAGTTATAAAGAGCTATCATTAACGAGGTATCATTAAGTTGGTATCTCGTTTTTTTATTTTCTCCTCTCCCCCAAAAATGCCGAAGCTCTACTACGAAGCCTTGAAATCCCTAACTATGAATTAAATACTTAAATTTATGACAGACACATCTCAATTATGGTACTCACTCAATAAAGATTGCGGTGACATACCCAAAACTCCAGTAGAATCATCGCCCGATTCGAAAGAGACAACGAATAAGTTCTCCGATGATATAAAAGCTTTAGGAGAATATTTTCCTCAACTGGCTTCTCTATTGGCAACGGAGAAGAATGAACAAGGATTGATATTAGAAATAAGCCTTAAAGAGATTTTTGTTCTATGCCCAAGAAACAGATGTAGGCTAGATAGATACGGAAAGCTCCAAGAATACCTGAAAGAAAAGTATAATATTACCTTAATTATTAAATCACAAAAAACACATGGCTAAATTAATTATTGCTGGTAAAATAGTTGATACAGAAACAACACGGGAAGAGATTCTAAAAATCGGACAGAATATTTTAGATACATTTTATAATGGAGAAATTGGATTTGATTCTCAAATGAATGGTGATACAATAAAGCTGATATTCATTAGAGATTTGTGCTATGATATAGAAGGAGGTTTCCTATGTGATAACGACATGGAGGTGATAAGCGGATTTAATATTTCTGCTTTTATGCCACAACCATTAGGAAAGCCTATAATTGCTCCACTAATACCCTATGGAAGTCACTTCTATTGTCCAGATACTGAATTTATCCGGTTATATAGAAATTTAGTGAAAAGCTTAACAGGACAAAAAATCAAGAAAATGGATATAGATGCGGATGATTGTAGGGTAAATGTGAAAATCAAGTTCAGTTAAGAAAGAGAAAAAGATAGTTAGAAATAACTATCTTTCTTTTTTTGCTATCTTTGTATGTAATGAAAGTATGCATATATTTTTAATGTACATCATTAATTTATAATGAAGTTAAGAGTATATATATCAGATACTACTATAAATTTAGAATATACAAAAATGGAAGAAGTATACATTTTAGAAGAAGACTATCCTTTGATGGCGTCTATTAATCATTACACTCATCTTGCTAATAAAGAAGATTACAAATATAAATTCATTGAAATAATGAAGCGAATAGAACAAGATGATGTTGTTTTCCTTGCTGACTTGAAACTACTGGAGAAAGAATTCAAATGTCCAGTAAGAACTCAAATACTCAAAGCTCCCAAAGTATATTTGGGAATAGGAGTGGTAGGAATAAATAGTATATCAGATATTAATCACTTTTTAGGAAAAGGTAAAGGATATAAACTTGATTTTAATGGACTTAGGAAGGCAATAAATGCGACTTGGTAAGTTATCAATATCCATATATACAAAAAGTAGTTCACTTAGTATTAGTGAATCATTATTTACTTTCAATATAACAATAAAATGGAATTTACAGAATTATTAAAGACTGAATTAAAGCCATTATATAAGGAACTACTACAAAGTGTTACTGATTATGGCGAAATAGCTCCTTTCTGTTTGCAATGGGGAAAAGACTATCCTTTGTCACCGAATGAAGGTCTTTTATTTATCGGTCGTGCTACAAATGGCTGGGTAAGTGACAGCACGGACATTGAAGAACTTTTCGGAAATGGAAAGTATGCAATTTTTGCAAGAAAAGATCAAATGAAGTGGGTGAATAACTTGGAAGGGAATAAAGATCCGAAAGGATACAATACAAGGAAATCAGCCTTTTGGCGAGTAATTAAGCAGGTATCTGAGAAAGTATATCCTGATAAGTGGTATGATAATATAGCGTGGAGTAATTTATGCAAGATAGCCCCTTCCGAAGGTGGGAATCCAAGCGATAGCCTATACTATTCACAGTTAAAAGATTGCCGATTAATTCTTAAGAAAGAAATAGAAATTTTATCCCCCAAATACGTTATAATGTTGGTTGGTCAAAATTGGGCTAAAGACTTTATGAGGTATTTGAACGATAATCAAGAAACTCATAGAATAGAAACTATCAGGTGGGGTAACTATGAAGTTATAGCATATGCTATTAAAGGTACTATTTATTTAATTTCGGAACATCCAATGGGAAAGCCAGAGCAAGTTCATATCGAGGTGCTTAATTCTTTGATTTCTAACTTACATATTTAAATATGGTTGGTTGTTGTAATTTTAGGCAATATCAATAAAGAATATATAGCATATAGAACTGTTTCAATTTTTAAACAGCAAACATCAAGTCAAAATGAAAAAGATTATTTTTATAATGTTACTAGAACTAATCTGTAATACAATCAATGCCCAAATTGTGACTAAACAAGAATTAGAAGAATATACTAACATAGGTGATATGTCTTGGTCAGCAAAGGCTAAGGAGCTATCCAATGAATATCAGTTGAATGAATTGGGCGAACTATCACTATCAGTTATAAAAGAGTATAAAGGTCAGTCCAAATCTCAACTATACCGTAAAATTATGGATTGGATCATATCTATGTCTTCCGATGCAAAATCAGCTATACAGGTATCAAATGAAGAAGAAGGAACAATCATAGCACGTTGTTACCTACCTAATATTGCAAAACGTACTATGGGAGATAATTCATATAGGGTAAGCATCCGACCACTTCTTAAATTTGATTTTAAAGAAGAACGCATTCGCATAACATATACTTTACAAAACTATGAAGTATTGAAAATAAATGACGATAGTGGATATGTAATAATGTTTGGTGGAGGTTTTGGCGTAACTGGTAATGGTATTACTAAAGATACTCAAATATGGACACTAGCCGATTGTTATCCATTTGCAAAAGACATACAACACCCTAAAGTAACATCATCACGAGCTTTTGTTTATTCGCTATCATGCTATAAGATCCTTGTAGACAAAATCGATACAGTTCTAGAGAAACCATTGCAAATGAGTAATGATGATTGGTAAACATTAAAGGAGTAAATATAGCTCTCTCGATAGATAGAAAATTAAACTGGTTCAATACAAGCTGTTTTTCTTTTATATTGCAATATTGTAGCTGTCTGATTTTCACGTATTTCCAAATAGTTTAGTTAAGTTGTATCTGATCAGAATTAGGCTTTCTTTGATAAAAAGACATCAAACATATCTTTATCTTGATCAGACAGCATATCATAGTAACTTTGTGCGTCTTTGACGTATGAGCAAAAATCAGAAATAAAAAATGATGCTAAAAAGCAAACACCAGTTAATATTGTTTTCAAGAAATGTATCTCTTTATTTTTATTATATAATTGTCCAAATTGTAACACACTCAAATATGAAGCATGACTATTCATAGATAAAAATGTGTACAACATATCCATGCCATCCTTAAACAAATAACTAGGAGATTTTTCAAAACTAATTTTTTCAAATGATATTATTTTCCCATTTTCTTTTTTGAAAAGGAAACCACTAATCATTGAACTCTCTTTTTTTAAAGCCATCTTAATTTGTTCTACTGCTCCTTGGCTAATGTTTAAAGTATCTATTATTTGAAATACTTCTTTTTTAAGTTTGCTTATTTCTATTTTCTCACTATTAAATTGATCATTGTATTTGCTGAGTAAGACATTAGAATTGTCACACTTTTGTCTATTATTGTATCCTCTTATTTGCCAAATATTAAATAATATTTTACATTCTTCTTTAGAGGACGGCATAATGAAGATATTGTGAAACATAAACACCATTTCATACATAGTTCTCCATACTGAAATCATACCAATAGAATCTATCAGCTTTATGTCTTCTATCTTGCTAGATAAGGATACTCCATCACTTAAAGCTAGCAAGGAACGTGTCCTAGCAACAATCATTTGTAGCATACATTGTGCTACTGCTTCTTCTTCGGTAACTGCATTTTCTGATTTATTCTTTTTCTTATCCGATCTCCAATTGTGGAAAATATCGAACAAGCAATTACTAATTACTTGAGCACAATGCTTTGCGGTTAAAGCATCCATTGAATTAACAGCATTACTCATATTAATAGGATAACTTATTTACATCAATCGTAACTTTATTAAAATACAACTAGCACGAAGTTACTGATATTTCTGATCTAAACAAAAAAATATTAATAAATTTAATATAACTCTGTAAAATAGAATAACTATCTTTCTTCTATTGTTTATTATGTATTAACTTAGCCGAATATAAGATTTGCCTTTATCTGTATATAGATTAGTAGTATCTAATTTATCGGCTACATTTTTCCATTGATTTAAAGACCGAATATATTCTTTTGATAAATTCATGTTCTGCTAGGTATTAAGGTTCATATTATGACATAAAGAAAACAATTCCCCTCTTGTTAATATCAACATAATTTCATGACTGTGTTTCTAAGATTACGATTTATTGTATATTATTGCCAAGTTTACTTAATCCAAAACCTCCACTCGCGTGTACATTGGTAGTACTTCTTTTTTCCAATTGTGACAGGTTTATTGTTTGCATCGCCTTGATACTCTATCTTATTACCAAAAGTATCATATTGACATACATTTTTTCGATAACCCTGCTCCATTGGTTCAACTGGTAATTCCTCGTCAATCCATTTAATATGTATACCATCATCGAAAAGAGAATTACCCATAAGAAGGTATTCATAAACATAGGTTGGTCTTGTTTCAATTATAGGTTCACTATCATTGTCTACTATCTTAATGCCTCTGATGAGAACGGAAGCTCTATATTGGCTATCCTTATTTTCAAAAGTAAAATCAACTCCCGATACATGTGCGTTAAATGAACCAAGGGGATAATACTTATTCTTCATAGCAGGATCTTTTATTTTATCAGAAATATGATACATGATATAATCCTTGATCTTTGTTCCTGCGCCTTCTTCATGGTAATAGAATTCTATATCACGAAGATAAATCTTTCTATCGTTTACTTGGAAATATCCACCAAAGAAGAAATGGCGAGCAAGTTTATTCATTTCCTTTAGCAATAACTCTTCATTCCCATTTGCTCCTTGAAAAGCTTCCAGAATACCTTTTAAAGTGTTTTTCATAAAGTCTTTAATTTAACGTTTATGTAAAAGTAATAATAAAATCATTATGCTGAATAATAAATCGAACAAAATTAAAAAAGAAGACAACTTTTACACTACCTTTATTTATATGCAAAGCTTATTCTCTCAATAACAATCTATTGTCGAATGCTGAGTTAAAGCAAGTTATGAGATTATTGATTGGTTAATAAAAATCTCATGACTGTTCCAGTTAGGTACAAAATAAATTCTACTTCGGAAGATAAAACAGCGCAATCATGCTTTGCCTTGTTGTTTTGATACTTAGCGTAGTAGTCCAATACTCTTTCTAAAAGGTTGGATATTTCGGGACTAATATTCTTGGATTTTAAATAATTACCAATATCTGATTTTTGATTTTCAAGACTTTTTCCATTATTAAAAATATCTTTAAGTAACAGTTCAAGGGATAATCTAAGATGATCAACAACGTTCCTTTCTTTGCCTTGTATCCCTATTTCCATTAGTGACATTTTAAATGTCTCGTAGCTTTTAGGATGTGCTGATAACCAATCTAAATTATCATTTATAAGTTTTTTATCAAGAAGTTTAGCTCCCTCTGGATAAAATATTATTTCGGAATCCGTTTGCTTTATACCCAAAGGAACGCCTGTAATAGAGACGGCTTCTTGAATACCTATTAAAAAATCTCCTTTTTGAACTTTAGTCAATTCTTTTAACCAGAACACAGCTTGAATTCCCATCATAAACCCTTTTATGTCATTAGCATCAAATAGATAATTATATGTAGGACTTTTTGAGAGTCCATTCTCTAAAACATTAAAATCAAAAGTGTTCGCAGGTCTATTATGAATTCCTATTAATTCAAAAAACTCATCTTCCATTTCTGAACTATAGCTTATCGTTCTACCTATCTTCATGTAGGAATTTAAGACTCTGTTTCTGAAGCTATTCCAGCGTTCTTCTTCATTGAGATCAATATTCCACCTTTTGTAAAAGTCAATGATTCTATCTTGTTTTTCTAATTGGCTAGTATTTATTTTCTTCGGCATATCATCTAAATATTAGTTAGTGAATTTGGTTACAACTTACAAATATACAAAAATAGAAATTGCAAAGGTTATTATACATGTTTTTGTAACAGTCAAGAGAAGTTATTATCTATGGTTATCCCCCATATTGAATGAGACTGAAACAGCAACTCCGGCATTTTGAAATTGCGGCATAGTTATCATTCTTTTATTAACGCTTACGTTCACCACGTATGTCTCTACGAAACTCGTGACTATTCTTTCTCCGTTACACTACGAAAGACAATAACGTCACTCCCACAGACATACTCTAAAGGGTTCACTCTCGCTCCACACTTGGGCAATCCCCCTGTTATCAATTAGGGGATTCATTGGAATATAGAGATTTCGTAGAAATGATAAATAGACAATGAGGGTGATAATTGGAATAAATGGGGAATTGAGGAAATAATGATATAGCTTCTAAACTCATCCCTTCATAGTTTTCAATTATATCCGTCATTTTTGTTTGCATGGCTAATTGGATTAAATGAAGGGGAAATAATGAAGCTATACATAAAGGATAACAAGTAAATACATTATGTTCATTAAACATTACATAACTTCATTAACACGGAGAAAGTGTCTCCTTTGGGAGATACTTCCTCATGGAAAACAACATTTGCTTTCATCAATACTACCTTTATGATAATTCTCTACTACTCCGTATTTATTAATCCTTATATATAATATACCGCAATTTCAAAAATACGGACTAAGGTTTAGATTTTATAGATTTTCTATTATTTGGTATATTCAAGGCAATTCCTAATTTATTCTTCATAAAATCAATCAACCTCTTATAGTTTGATCTTTGCTTTTTGCCTCTCATTGGGATAATTCCCCCAATAACATCAAGAGGAATATCCATCTGAAAGCTTTTGTCTTTATCGCTAATCGCCTTTTCCAAAGCTGAATTATATTTTATCAATTTCCCAATTTTATCTATGTACATGTTGCCTCCTTTTATAGATTTTACTCGTGCCATCCATGCTGGATCGGTAGTAGTTTTCTTCGATTTCAGAGTTATCTTATTCTTATTCAGATAATCGTCCAAAGATTTGATAAACTTCTTCGGGTAATCAGAAGAATAATAAACTGTATACTTTAGCCCATCATTCTTTCTTATGCCAATTCTAGAAAGCAACTGGATCGTATACCAAAACTTATACTCATCCTGACCAGTTTTAGAGTTATACGCTTTTCTTAGTTGTCCCGATACAGAAGGAGGCAAATTCCAATTACCACAAAGGATAATATTCTGATAATCCCTATATACATTGGTTGATTTAGTATCGGATGCACCATAATATGTAACAGTAAAATTACTTCCGGCTAATCCTTCTTTCAGCAATGCTTCTCTAAGTTTATCAGCCCATTCCGATTTACCAGCCTCCTTAGTTAATGTTCTCTCATCATCCGTCCTGTAGTCTTTCCAGATAACAATCAGTGTTTTCCCAAATGAACTATAACACAAAGAGCAAACAAACTTGACTAGTTGCGTATACTCAGTATTATCCGGTTGATGTTTTCTACTCAACCCCAAAGGGAATTCCATAAAATTAACCTGACTATTATATTTGGGTATTATATCAAGTAGCTTAAAACAAGAACCTTTACCCAACAGTACATCCCCTGCTCCTTCATAAATAATCACGTGGGAACCCATATTGGAATGAATCAGGTCAGACGGATAGAAATGAATATTGCAGTTCTTATCTTTCATCCCCATCCAGTCAGAGTAATACTTCGGTATCAACCCCAATATAACATCCCGTTTGATTTGGCTAAGCCTGTCTGTTCCTTTATAGAAATCTAAACTATCTCCCTTTATAAACGTATCATACGCATCCTTTATATTCATCTGTGATTTACATTGGTAATCTCCAAGTTTATTCTTCTCAGAGAATACGCCTAACAAACCTTTAGGGAAAGTTATGAATGGTTTTAAGAACAACGGAGTTTCATCAAGAAGGATATATTTTCTTAAGTTGTCCTGCTGCATTAGTTTCTTGAAGTCACTATCAAATATAGGAACAACCGGATTAGGATTATTCGGCTCATAAAGCAAGAAATAGTCAATCAGGTCAGTAAAGAAACGTACATGCGTGATGATTAGAATCCTAACACGAATCACTAGCTCCGGATGTGTTTTGTATTCTTTCATCTTCTCAAAATCGGTATCTGAATGAATCATCAGCACATCATTAGACTTAAGTGTTTCACCGTGCAATATTTCTCCAATTAGATTATCCATGATCCATTGATACATTCTACTGCATTCGTTTTTCGTATCAACACAATATAATATACCTTGATCCCATTTCTGACGTATCAGCGATTTAATGGATTCAGTCTTTCCTGAACCACAACCACTAGAAATGCAATATCCATCCGGTGTGTCCGGTACTACTATCGTTCCAAACGGAAAAGGTATATCAAATCCGTTTCCTCCCGAATGAATCGTAATATTTATTCTTTCTGGTATTCTATGAGAAGACATAATATGGTTTTTAATAAGTCCATAAGCTAAAAAGTCCATTTTTTACCTCTTGGCATCTCTGTTAGTATATCTACCGCTATATTGCTATCAGGTATCCTTGTCTGCTGTAATGCGAAGTACAAGCTAATATCTTCTATTAATACTAATTTCCGGTCTATGTCAGTATCAAGAAGAGAAATCAATTCTCCGTTATCATCTACAGCCAACCATCCCCTTGATAAGAATATCTTAGCAAGTATTAGATGCAGTGTTAGTGCGTTGGCATTACAATGTAGATTACATGAGAGCTTGCCTATTAATCCTGTGTCTAAGCGTATCTTTTGTGGTAAGCATAAGATATATCCTTTTTGCTTAAATACTTCTAGTGTCATCATAATTTGTGATGGTTTAAAAATCCCCTCCATCTGTCACATGGAGAGAATTAGATTTACATTAATTCATTTCCTGAGCATAGAGTTTATCCAAAGCCATCATGATTTGAGAATCTTTTGAAGCTTCCTTATTACCTTTAATGTTTTCTATAATTTCGGCATCCTCTCTTTTTACTTTTACGAAAAACGCCATAAGTTTTTCCACTGCATTAGACATTGTTATATCTGTGCTGATTAACTCTTGCCTTTTGTCAATAACCCACAAAGGAGCAGATTTCAAGCCAACAAAATCCCGATCAAATGCACTGATCATGCCCTCATACAATTTCTTTCCAAACTCAAAATCACCTATTTTTGCAATTTCTTTTAGAACCTTTGTATCAGTCGTCGCTTTTATTATTTTAGTTTTAGGATAGACACGACTTTTATCTAACGTAGCCCATAACCATGCAGCAGTATCAGAACAGTCTACTTGACGTTTCTTAACCCAATGCAATACCGACAAATCCACTCCTTTATCCGAGCATAATAGAAGCAGATTCGTTAAATAATCCGATCCTTTCCACGGATGAGTAGCAACATTACATTCTCTCAACATAGTTTTTATGTCGGCATTAGCATTTTGAGGAAAATAGTAATAGTTCTCATATTTCTGTTCACCTTCCTTTAATTTTTCATTTAGTTCTTGAATAGCAGCTTCACGGTGCTTTCCATCAATTGTTACCAAAATGTAATCTAATCTTAAAGTGCTAGAAGTTACTTTTAAACCATCTTTCAGATTAACTTCCAATCTTGCCTTCAAACAATCTTTTGCCATGACAACTAAGCAAGGAGAAATCACGCCATTACTCGCTTTTATGGAAGCCTTTTTCTTTTTCTTTGCATTTTCATCCACCGCTCGATTTACTTCCAGGTCAGCAAATTGATACCCTAGTTCTATCAATGTAGACATTGTATAAATCATCTTTCTATCTAATCCGTTTTTTTCAGGTATTTCCATAGAACTATCATCTATCATTTCCTGCGAATCATCACCCTTTACATCTTGAACGTTTTCCTTTAGAGGTTGCAGTCGTTCTGACGGTTTTACACTATCAGCAAGTGCCTGTGCTTGTCGATCTTCTTCTCTTACATTAAAGTTTGAGCTTTGTCCAAACTGCCCATTGTTAGGTACAGTAAGATTTTCTTTTTCTTCCATGATTTTTTATTTTTTAAATGGTTGTTTTTTAAATTTCCGTGAGCAAATATAAGTGAATAAATCAAACGTTTTACGCATCTTAACTTTCTTGATTTCAATAAGTTACACATACAACTACTTGATTGTATTTATTCTTATATCACCACATTTTATTGTCATATTTGATCATAATTGAATATACACGATTCTTATTGACCACTTCTGATCAGTTTATCAAAGAGTCTTGCTGGTACATTCACCAATGAAACTGTTACCATTGGAGCTACACTAGTCTCTCCAACCTGCTTGACCTACTCATTTAAGGCAGGCAATTCCCAGTTCTTTTCCTTCATGCTTATTCTTGATCTATGAACAGACAGCTTCACTATCAATATTAGCTAGCATTGTTTTCCAGCGAAACTGTCTATTCCAGTTAATTACTTGGAGTACTTACGCCCCCATTTTTTATTAGACACTCTTAGTAAATCTAAAGCTAGATCAGCATCGACTACAATGACCTTCCCGCTTTGAGAAATAGCTGCATCAAGTACACCACTTGATTTGATTCTTTGAGCTGTTGGAACTGAACAATGAAGAACCTCCGCCAATTCTTTCATGCCTCGGACATAGCGTTTCTTACTTGACGGATTTGTGTTAGCTCTTCCATCTTTACCTTCATTAGCAAACCCTTCATTTAATGCCTCTATCAGATCACCTAAGGTAGCTTGGAAAAGAGGCTTCTCTTTTAATAATGTATCTTTCATATTTTCTTTTAAATTCTAATTATTAAACATATATTCTGAAATCATTGCGCTCTGAATTCGGTTGTGAAGATATAGGGTTTAACTGAGCTATAATGGTATTCCAGCAATTACCACGATTATAATAACGATTCTAACAATAATAATAAAAGCTCCAACTTTAGGAATAAAAAAACAGCCATCCTTGTTTATAGAATGACTGTTATACATACAGTAAAGAAGAGAAAAAAGTGACTACTTTTTCATAATTTCATCGCAAATGAGTTTTATCGTTTTTGTATTATTCTGCTGGCATAAAGTACTAGCACTTTTAATAGGTATATCTTCACCATCAGAATCCACAAAGAAAGCAAAAGCCTTTACCCATTTTTTAGTATCTTGATCTGCTATTTTTTTTATTAAGTAAAATAAATCATTCTTCGCTGCTAGCCATTTTATCTTAGGGCACTCAGAAAGATTTCCTCTCCCTGTAAGACGAAATGCGAACTGTCGAAAAACATTCTCTTTCCTATTGAGGAAGTCATTATTTGACAAAAGATCATATAATAGTTCGATTTTCTCTTTTGATTTGAGACTAGAATGTAAGTTACAATAATAATTTTCCATTTCTGTTACCCTCTTTTGTTGCATATAGTCTTCTGGTAAGACAAATATAGGTGCTCTAGATCGCTTCAAGCCTTTTTCATCCTCGATTACAATATTCAATAGTTCTGCATTAACTTCAGGTGTCTCTTCATCATTCGTATGTGCATGAGTTCCATTATCAGAATTATCACAAGCAACATTATCATTAGACAAGTAATCCTGTTTTACGATGTCATTATGGATTGAATTATCATGTATTGAGTAGTCTTGATTCACTGTATTATTATGAACAGAGTTGTCACAATAGGAATTGTCATAACGGGAATTATTTATGTGTGTGTATTTATTGGATATATTTGAGACATAAACAATAGATTCTTGTTCTTTTAGCAGATCTAATTTATGATTTACTTTGGATTGCATTTCATCAATTATAGAACATATTTGCTTTTTAACAAACAGAATCTTCTCGAATATTTTCTCACTTTGTTCACGCAAATATTCAATATCAGCCTGACATAAAATTCCAGTCTCAATAAATTGTTGAGTCCATTCCAACATGACATTGTTTTTTTCTATGATTTGTTTATATGAAATTTCTCTCTCTAGTATCTCTTTATACAAAGCTAGATTATCTATCTCATTTTTTGACGAATTAATATTTGAATAAATCTCTTCTGCCAATTTTTCATAGTTTATCTTATCAAGTTCATTTATTCTTTCTGAATATTCTTGATACATTTGTAGTGACAAATCAAGATCATTTGAAAAATACACATATATATGCTCTTTAAAAGGTTCAATTAGACGCTTTGATTTTAAACTCTGTTTTATATCTCCTCCTGATTTGCGTACTCGCTCTCTTTTTTCTTTGAATGTATATTCATGATGAATGGCAGTATATATATTGCGCCACTTATTCTCCATAAAATCACATAAATCCTGTAGATTATGAATAATGCTATACAGTTCTTTTGTATTCATCTTATAAACAGATTTAAGTTATTACATAAAAACAGCACCCAGTTCCCCAAATGCTGCCTCAAATATAACAAAAATTCGTTAAGCTATACTCCTGAGATACTCATATAATTCTTTCAATTGCGTTGGATTCATTTTATCCAGCTTTTCTATAATATCAGATTTATATTGATGCGTATTCCATTTCTCCATCTGCAACTTTTGTGTTTCGTCTGCCACTTCAATGTAGGGCTTCATGCTATCGTAATCCGAGTGACCCGTTGCCGCCATAATAGTAGTTGGATTTATTCCAAGAGCTAATGAACAGCAAACGAAAGTCCTACGTCCATCATGACAAGAAATCGTTTCATAAAATTTATGGATTTCTTCATGCCGTTGCGTACCTATAAAATAAGTTTCAACAACCTCACGATCTAAACCAGCCAACTCAGCAGCTTCCTTAATATAATCATTAAGTTTCTGATTTGATGGAACAGAGAATACATAAACTCCTTCATTATCTTTATATTTCTCCAGTATTTTACGAGCATGAGAAATTATAGGGATTCTAATCTTATCCTTCGTCTTTTGGGTGTATAAATCTATATATTCTCCAGAAACATTCGCTTTTTTCAGAGCCTTTAAATCGGAATAGCGTAGCGATGTAAAAGCCATGAAACAAAAATAATCCCTTGCTCTATCCAAATATCCTTTATTTACAGGAAATTTAAACGAAGCAAAGTGAATCAATTCCTTATATTTTAAGAAGGTAACTGTTTTGGGTGGAACAGGCAGATTGGTTTTATATGTAAAGACCTCCTTCTTTACTGAATAGCCATTGGAGTCAGCCCACTTCAAAATACCTTTCAGATTTCGGAAATGCTTATTAATGGTAGCATTATGATAATCATTTGCAATGTACCAATCTTTAAGTCCATTCAATTTCTTCTTATCCAACGTCTCTAATGAAATAGCAGAATCAAAACTATTCAAGTGATCCCACATCTGATTATACTTAAAATGCGTTTTCTCTCCCCAATTGTTTTCGGACGGACGTAGCTTCATGAATTCAAAAAAAGCATTTTTTAATGTTTTCTCTTGCACTTCCTCCACTTCTACTGGAATTTCCTCTTTAATTCTCCCCAACTTCTCATTAACCAACTCCTTCAATTCACTTCTGGTTGGCAGCTGAGAATTTAAACCGTACTCTGTAAAAGACTCCTCAATACATTCAAGAAATTGGGAGATACGATTATTAATATCACGGGCAACATAGATTTTTCTACCAACTTTATGAGTTGTGTTATATCTAGCTCGCTGGTTCTCGTTATCCCATTTATCTGGATCAGCATTACAGCCAACTGAAAACCCAATTTCGTCCTTCCGGTTATTCCATCTGACACGAATCATTACCTGACCGTTTTTATGAAGGAAGGTTCTACAACTGTGATTGATTTCTATCATACTTCTTACTGTTTTGAATATTATTTTCTGCGAAGATAAGAAGAAAAATTGTGGGGAGTAAGCCCCATTTCCTACTCCCCCCTTTTTTGAGCATACTAGATTTTATTTGCTAAAAAATGATAGAATAACATTTGTAAATAAATGATAATCAACAACATAAACACTCGACTAAAATCACATAAAATCATTACATAAATCCCAGGCGGATCACAGAAAGGCAGAATAGAAAAAGATAACTCCTACAATATCAAGGTATTGCAGGAGTTTTTTTTATATTATATCCGTAACCAATAATCACTATCATATTTCCTAAAAATGATAGTCACACTTTTATCTACAACTCTTTCACCATATGAAAAGGTGCGTCTTGATACAACCCTGACTGATCTAATGCACTACTTATGTGCTTATACCCGCATTTTTCATACATAGCGACAGCATTTCCAAACTGGTGATATGAAACAATATACATATATGTATATCCAGCCTTTATTGCTCGCTGTTCTATTAGTTGAAGTAGGCGTTTTCCAATTCCTTTTCCTCTAAGCTCTGGTTTAAAATGGAATTTTGACAATTCAGCGTACCCTTTTGGCAGGCCTTTAGTTGGATAAAAACCGCCGCCACCCAATATTACACCGTCACATTCAACCACCCAATATTCTGCATTTTTTATATTAAAAGTCTGAAACATCATATCTGTATGTGGATCATCATAAAATGTACCGACTTTAGGAGCGTCATGTTCTTCAACTGAAGCACGAAGTACACAAGCAATTGAAGTATTATCTTCTTCCTCTATTGGGCGTATTACAATGGGTGCAACATTCTTAACTGCAAGATTGGTTTCCTTTTCGTTCATTGTATTATAGATGAAGTCCATACTATTTATTATCTCTTGCAGTTGGCCATCATTCAGGTGTGCAAAGATTTCCTCCACAGATTGATTAGCGGCAGCATTTAAGCAATGATAAATTTCACATCCTTTTTGTGTGAGATTTATCAGCCCCATGCGACTATCTCTTTCTGTTCCTTTTCGACATATATACCCTTTTTGTTCCAGTTGTTTTAATAAACGGGAGAGCAAACCTTTATCCATGTTTAACTCACTGGATATATCTTTGGAACTTCTATCAGGGTGCAAATAAACATCCTGAATAATGCGAACCTCGGGAAGTCCAAATTCACTTTCTAAATAATACTTGTTAAGTACGCCTAACAACTTTGTATAGAACCTGTTAAAGGCTCTTATACTATTCACATGTTCCTGTTTCATGCCGCAAAGATAAGCCCTTTAGTTGACAAAGTCAACTAAAGGGCGAAATATATTATTTATCGCAAACTTTCAGGGCAATATTCATGAATCAAGGGAATCTTTCTTTTTTATATTTTCCCCAATATACTCATTCAACAGGTATAGAATGGCACGGTAATTCGATTACGAAAGTAGTGCCTATCCCCAGTTGGGAATCTACTAATATCCGCCCGTTCATTTTTTCGACGATCAATTTACAAATAGATAAGCCCAAACCGGCTCCTTGAACAAAGGAGTCCAACTTTTCAAACCTTTCGAATATCTTTTCAAGCATATTTTGCGGGATACCCCGCCCGGTGTCTTTAACACCGATTCGGACAAACTGATGGTCTATCTCATAGAAGACTTCCACATGTCCGGTGGTAGTATTCTTTAAAGCATTCGAGAGGAAGTTACTTACTATCTGTTTGATGCGCAGCTTATCCAGTTCTGCCAGAAAAGCATGCTCGGGATAGTTGGTTAAGAGTTCAACACCGGAAGGTACTTGATGAACATACTCCGCCACGCTCTCGTTAAGAAGTTCGGTAAGATTAACCCAGTCCGGATGGAGTTCTATATATCCGGATTCTATCTTAGAGAGATCAATCACGTCATTAATCAGATTAAGCAGAAGTTTGTTGTTGTGGCCGATCAGGGAATTATAAAGTTCTTTTTCCGCTGCATCCTCCGTACTAGCCAACAAGCTCGAAAACCCGATGATAGCATTTAAAGGAGTACGGATTTCATGGCTCATATTGGCCAGGAAAGCAGACTTTAAACGATCGGATGCTTCGGCTTTATCGCGTGCTTTGACAAGCATTTCCTCTGTCCGTTTCAGTTCTGTGATGTCATAATTGATGCTGATTATTTCGATAATCTGATCTTGCGGGGCATATTTCCTGACTAACAAATGGACATACGTCCATGTGCAGGTGCCATCCTCTCTATAGATACGCATCTCTTTGCTAAGTTTGACAGTAAGTCCTTTCCGCACATCGTCCAAAAACTGAATCAATAGGGCACGGTCGTCGGAATGGAAATGCCGGTATGCAGAAAAGATTTCGGATAAGGGAGTTTCATCTTCTTCACCTATATTATCGTACCAGCTCTTTTGGGCGTACCCATGTCCGGTCAAAACATTGAAGTGAGCATAACCAACCTTGGCATAATCACCGACCAGTTCAAAAAACTCTTCAAACTCCTGGATTTTATTATAAGCCACAGTTGTTTCTGTCTTATCCGCATTAATCAACAGGTAATTTATCGGTTGGTGTTCGTTATCATACAACGTAGTCACTTTAGTCACCAAATCAATCTTGCCCTCCTTTTGGGAGTTCTGATAATAGGAACCTACTTTCGAGAAGTCATAGCGGAAAGTAAAGTCGGCATCTTCATTCTTCTTCAACCGCTCTTTCATTTCTTTCGGGAAAATAGGATTCTCGAAAATATTGATACCCAATATATCTTCTTTCTTCTCTACATGAAACATCTCCAATTCCTTGTCGTTCAAATCTATCAATACTCCATCCATATTATATAGTTCGATGCCGATTGGTAAATGCTTGAAAATGTTATATAAGAGACGTTCACTATGCTGCAATGCCTGATAAGCAGATGCCATATCGGGAGCATCTTGCACTTCGGCTATACCATAAACAATTTCATTTCCGTCTTCGTCCGTTTCTTGAAAGCAGATCTTACTACGCATCCAGACAGCTCCTTTCACCGTATCAAGTAAATATACCGCTTCCGGTCTTTGATGCACGCCAAAAGAATGGACAGTCGTAGGACGTTGCTCCTCCTTCAGAATACGTTTATTGAAATCCTCAAAACTTATAACTCCGGTCTTATCCAGACCTAATAATTCTAATATAAAATCAGAACACTCATAATTCGCAGTTGATAAATTGGCTTTCCACCATCCCATATTAGCGTTAGCCATCAACTGCGAGAAAAAAGTGAAATCTTGTAGTCTATTCATAACGCTATTTATCATTTTAATACTTTTTCGGGCGCAAAAATACGGATTACCTATAAACCAGACTTTCAGAAAGTTATATTTTTAGCATATTATAAGAAGTTTATTCGTCGTTAAACTAAAAAATTTCCGGTTGAAACTTTCTCATAAAGAGATTGTTCCAACCGGAAATTCTGCATTTATTGTGTTTCTATTTTACTTTTTCAGGGACTGATAAACAGCTTTTGCCATCACTTTGGCACCTGCTTCATTCGGATGAATCTTATCCGGGAATAGTTCGGGCATTCCGTCCATTGCCGTATGAAGATCGATGACGGCCAGGTTGTTTTTCTTAGCAACTTTCTTTATCATCGGAATAATTTCTTTAGAGATTATATCGTCATTGATATTATCTCCGGTCTGATAGGCTTTGGAAGGATAACAAAGATAAATTTTCGGTTGGGCAGGCAATGCTTTGAAAGCATCAATCATTGTTTGAAGATCTTTCGTGAAGTCGGCTTTATACTTCCAGTTGAACGATTTACTGTCATTCGTACCCAGTTTGATGACAACGATATTGGGATTGAAAGCCAGTGCATCCTGATAAGCCTTTTCGTTCATATAAGGATTATCACCCTTATTCAACAGAGTGCGGGCACTTACTCCAAAATTCTTTACCCAATAAGCCTCTCCCAGCATACGACTTAATACAGCAGGATAGCTATCACGATCGCGATTCTTGATACGTGCTCCATACGTTATACTATTGCCGATACAAGCTACACGGATGGCATCTTTATGAGGCACTTTAAAACTACGAAGCCAGGAAGTCAGTTCATTCAGCATTTCACTCTTGTAGAGGAAATCCTCACGAATCCCCCAGCCATGTCCGCCGGAAGGATAGATATGAAGAACTGAAGGGACATTGTTCTTATTCAGAGCCAGATAATAATTAACTCCATTAGCAGGTGGAACCACCTTGTCGTCGTCACTGTAAACGATGAAGGCACGTGGTGTATCTTTCGTCACTTGTTTCTCATTGGAATATTCCGTTTCCAATTCGGCAGAAGCATCTTTTCCCAGAAGATTGTTGTGAGAACCCATGTGGGTATAAGATTTATCCATCGTAATCACAGGATAGAACAGAATCTGGAAATTCGGACGAAGTTCGGGTTTGGCGTGAGTGGCAATGGTAGATGCCAGATGTCCACCGGCAGATGAGCCCATGATACCGATATCATTGGGATTCAAATTCCAGACATCAGCACTGTCACGTACGATTTTCATTGCTGCTTCAGCATCCGAAATGGGTAGAGTACGGTCACCTTTCGGCATCCGATATTTGAGCACAATTAATGCAATGCCTTGTTTGTTGAAATATGGCGCCCAGTCGTAACCCTCGTGGTTGACAGCCAAGCCGCCATATCCACCACCCGGACAAGCGACTACAGCACGACCCGTTGCCAGTTCCGGTGCCGGAAGGAATACGCGAAGTGAGGGTTGTTCGATATCAAAAGGTTTCGGAGCATTCTGCGCTACCACTCGTGAACCTGCCAGTAAGATAAATAACAGGAGAATAATAGTAGAAAATTTCTGTTTCATAGTATCTATATACTTTGATTAATGAATAATTAGACGTGCAAAAATAGTAATTTTACGTATCTTTGCACCTCATTTTGAATAGAAAAAATATATGCAAGGAATAAAGAATCTGACAAAAGGCCCCATCAACCGCCAACTGTTTAATCTGGCAATGCCGATCATGGCAACGTCGTTTATTCAAATGGCATATAGTCTCACAGACATGGCATGGGTAGGACGGTTGGGAAGTGAAGCCGTAGCCGCTATCGGTTCTGTCGGAATCCTGACGTGGATGTCCGGTTCTATCTCCTTATTAAATAAGGTAGGATCTGAAGTGAGTGTCGGACAATCCATCGGTGCGCAAAGCCAGGAAGATGCCCGCAGCTTCGCGTCTCATAATATTACGATTGCTTTGATTATTTCCATTTGCTGGGGCGGACTCCTTTTTATATTTGCAGAACCTATCATACGTATTTATGAACTTGAGGAACATATCACAGCCAATGCCATTCAATATCTGCGGATTGTTTCTACCGGATTACCTTTCGTTTTCCTTTCCGCTGCCTTCACCGGAATTTATAATGCAGCAGGACGCAGCAAAGTCCCGTTCTTTATCAGTGGCACAGGGTTGATATTGAATATCGTTCTGGACCCACTCTTTATATTCGGTTTCGGACTGGGAACAAACGGTGCGGCGTACGCCACCTGGATTGCAGAAGCAAGTGTTTTCCTGATTTTCGTCTATCAGTTGCGTTGCAGGGATGCGCTGCTGGGCGGTTTCCCTTTCTTCACCCGGCTAAAGAAAAAGTACACGCGGAGAATCCTTAAACTTGGATTACCCGTAGCGACTTTAAATACATTGTTTGCCTTCGTCAACATGTTCCTCTGCCGCACCGCTTCCGAACAGGGAGGGCACATCGGCCTAATGACGTTCACCACCGGGGGACAAATCGAAGCAATTACCTGGAACACCTCACAGGGATTCTCCACTGCACTAAGCGCCTTCATCGCCCAAAACTATGCTGCCGGACGAATCGAACGGGTACTTAAATCCTGGTACACTACCCTATGGATGACGGGAATCTTTGGCACACTCTGTACCTTGCTATTCGTTTTCTTCGGAAACGAAGTTTTCGCCATATTCGTGCCCGAACAGGCTGCTTATGAAGCCGGAGGTGTATTCCTTCGTATCGACGGATATTCCCAGCTCTTTATGATGCTCGAAATCACCATGCAGGGAGTTTTCTACGGCATCGGCCGCACAATACCCCCTGCCATTATCAGCATCAGTTGCAACTATATGCGTATTCCGCTTGCTATCCTGTTTGTACGGATGGGTATGGGAGTGGAAGGAATCTGGTGGGCAGTCTGCGTCACCACCGTTGCCAAAGGTTTAATTCTTTTGAGTTGGTTCATTATTATCAAAAAGAAGTGCTTAAGTATTCCTTCAACGATAAAAGGATAACGTTCGTTTTCCTTTATTAACAAACAAAGGGATTCATCCGAGTTATTTTAACTTAAAAAGTACATGCTTGCCAAATAATATGTATCTTTGCATTGTTATTTATAATACGAAGCGATTCGTATAAAAACATTATTTATAAACCAATTAAAAAAAACATCAACATTATGAACAAGATGAAATTTATGGTTCTCTTCATGAGTATT
>ERZ1108168.563-NODE-563-length-26272-cov-7.357669_pt1 | contig 26272 bp, 15 predicted proteins | sample MGYA00403704_ERZ1108168 | MGnify/ENA primary metagenome ERZ1108168 (study PRJEB35170, sample SAMEA104062421) | human gut metagenome | biome: human gut; feature: human-associated habitat; material: faeces | place: Denmark | collected 2012-06-12 ...
CGGGATTATTTGATTAATTAATAACTCGTCCCGATTTTAACGGGACACTAGTGATTAGTGATAAGTAATTAGTGATAAGCGATAAGTGATAAGTAATTAGTGATAAGTGGGCTGCGCTGTAATGCCGCACGGCACTAATCACTAACCCGCTAATCACTCTTTTTAAGCTTCCCCCACAGGAATCCACCTACTCCTGCTATGATAATAATCCAGATAGGAGAGAAACCAAGCAACCAGATAAGTAATGCGGATACCACAGGAATCCATATGTTATAACGACTGATACGTGCAGACTTTGCCATGCTGAATGTAGGTGCGGCAATCAGGGCAACTACCGCCGGGCGGATTCCTTTGAAGATCCGTTCTACGATCACATTGTCCTGAAAGTTGTGGAAAAACAGGGCAATAGCCAGAATGATGATAAACGAAGGTAGGATGGTACCCAGTGCAGTGATGATACTTCCCGGAATTCCTTTTAGTTTGTAACCTATAAATATAGAAATGTTCACAGCCAAGATGCCGGGTGCTGATTGGGAAATAGCCAACAGATTAATAAAATCATCCTGGGTGATCCATTTTCGTTTAGTAACGATTTCATTTTCTATAAGCGGAACCATTGCATAGCCACCACCGATAGTGAAAGCACCTATTTTGAAAAAGATGCCGAATGCTTCAAAATAAATATTCATCTTAATTTAAGTATAATATTGCAGGCAGAATGTGTATATTCTGTCATTCTGCCGCATTAATCTTCTTCCTCTTCTTCTTTGCTGTTTTTGTTATCTTCTCCCTTCATATACTTACTGGGACTTACTTTGAAATGTCTCTTGAACACTTCACGGAAGTATTTAGCATCATTAAAACCAGTCATTTCTGCTACTTCAGTAATTGTATACTTTTCTGTTTTTAATAGCTGTGCAGCCCGTTTCAATCGAATCACGCGGATGTAATCTGCAGGAGCCTGGTCTGTTAGTGCTTTTATTTTGTTGTAGAAGCTTGTACGACTCATATTCAGTAATGTACAAAGTACATCTACATTAAAGGCCTGGTTGTCCATATTGTCTTCTACGCTTTTCTTCACGGTAGCAATAAATTTCCAGTCTATATCTTTGGAACAATTGATGCATTCTTCCTCTTCCTCATTATCACTTAATTCCAGGTTAGCATATTTATTACGTAATAGAGCGCGATTGGTCAATAGGTTCGTGATTGTAGCTTTTAATATGCCTATATTGAATGGTTTCACTACATACTCATCAGCACCAATCTTTAATCCCTCAAGAATATTCTTTTCATCATTCAGTGCAGTAAGCAGAATGATGGGAATATGCGAAGTGTCGATGTTATTCTTTATAGCTGTGCACAATTCATCTCCACGCATTTCGGGCATTATAATGTCCGAGATAATCAGTTCCGGTTTATACTCTTTCACAATAGTAAGAGCTTCTTTACCATTACTGCACATTTGTATGGTGTATGTCTCTGAGAGGGTATGTCCTAGATAATTGCGTAACTCGTCATTATCCTCAACAATCAGTAAGCGCTGGCGGTTTTCATTATGCTCGCTTTTGGCATTTTCATAAATTTCCGGTGAACTATAGATAGTCTGTTCATCTTCTTTCTTTTCCCGGCTTTTCACTGTCAGATGTGCTTTCTTGAATTGTTTGTTGTCTTTAGGGAATGATACTTTAATTATTGAACCCTGATGCTCGATACTATTCAGATGTATTTTTCCTTTATGCAGATGTACGAGCTTCCACACAAGCATTAGTCCGATACCACTACCTGTCACTTTAGAATTGATGGCATTACTTCCCCTGAAATGAATCTTAAATAGTTTTTTCTGTTCATTGGCGGGGATACCTATACCTGTATCTTTTACTTCTACACTCCATGTATCCTCGTTTTCACTGACGAATACATGTACACTACCACTCTCGGGTGTGTATTTTAAAGCATTGGATATGATATTTTTCAATATTGAGTCCATCTTTTCCTTATCGAACCACACATTCAGATAGCGAAAATTACTTTCGTACGTGAAGTTGATATGCTTCACTGTGGCATATGGGCGGAATGCATTGAATGTTTCCTCCATATAAGTGTTAAGCTCGTATTCTGATATATATAGTTCCGAAGAATAGACGTCAGCCCGTTCAAAGTTAATCAGATTAGTGGTCAGGCGTAGCAAAGCATTGACGTTACGCAATGCCGTATTTGTATTTGCTATACCATCTTTACTGAGTTGCTCTTTCTCACGCAACTCTTCCAAGGGTGCTTTGATCAGAGTGAGCGGTGTGCGGATGTCGTGTGCTGTATTGATAAAGAAGTGAATCTTTTCATCTGACACTTTTCTTTGTTTTCTTAAAATGATAACACGGATTATAATAGCACTGATAAGTCCTATGAGAATTGTATAAAATAATAGTGTCCACAACGAGAGCCAGATAGGCTGTGCTATGATGACTTTCATTTCGCGTTCTTCCAGTACAATCCGTTTATCTTCATTGGAAACAGCTCGTACGCGCAACATATATTCTCCCGGACTAAGGTTGGTAAAACGAATAATGTTTTCTTTTCCGGGACGGCTCCATTCGTCATAAAATCCTTCCATCTTGTAGGAATAGAGAATGTTGGACGGATAATCATAGTTGATAGACGATACCTTGATAGAGAATATGTTTTGATCATACTCTAATTTTAGTGTATGGGTCTCGTCTATATCTTTCTTTAGTGGGGAGTTTTCATCTCCCGGATACAGAGTTTGGTAAAAGAGACTGAAATCGCTGAAAACCATCTTTGACGAATATATTCTCGGTATTTTCATCTTTTTATGAAACTCTACTGCACCGTCCGAACTTCCGAATATGAATTTGTTGTTGCTACGTAATATACCCGATTCTGCATTGAAATGAATAGTCATTAAACCCTGCTCTTTTGTCCAGTTATGGAATGTTTTCATTTGTGGATTGAAGCTGACTAATCCATTTTCTGTACTGATAAAGATTTCTTGTTCATTGTCAGAAAGTATGGTATATATATTATTTGATATGAGAGCGCAGTTATCTGTATAATAATGGGTGAATAGCTTTGTCTTAGAATCATATATTAATAGTCCCGAACCGCTGGTTCCGATGTATAAACTCCCGTTAGACACCTGTAATAATGAATAAATATAAGTTGATTCAACTGGCAGCTTGATACGTTCAAAACTTCCTGATTTCTTATCCAACAGAAATAGCCCTGTAGCTGTTCCTATCCATATCTGTGTACTGTCTTTTTCTACAATAGCCGTAATGGAGTTCAAGCCGTGGTAAGGTTGTATTGATTTTGTTTTTAAATCAATCTTTTTAAGATTGTAGTATCCTCCCGACCATATACTTCCCTGTGAGTCTTTTATTATGGTACGTATATACTTGTCCGAACGTATATTCAGATTGGCAAATGAAGAAGGGGAAAAGTATTCTACAGACAAGTTTCTTTTGTTAATTTCGTGGATTCCCGAACTGTATCCTCCGGCCCAGATTGTCCCGGGAGTCACTTCGCACAGAGTGATAAATATATGGTTTTTGTTTTGAGGATCTGTATCGAAAGAACTCAGGAAAGAATGCCATTGTCCGGTTTTAGAATAGTAGAGGCTGATACCATTATTAGTAGCAAACCATAGATCACCGTCAGAATCTTCAATGATACTATTCACCTGATCGTTGACCAGTGACTGTTTGTTTCCGATAGAATGTTTTATCCAGTTGTAGCTTGAATAACGGTTATTGCGTACGGTTATACCTATGGGATGATTTGCAAGCCATATGCGGTCCTCGTCATCTACATAGATATCATTGATGCTATTCCCATTCATAGCATTATTTTTGTTATAGTCAGCAACAACGTATGGAGTCGTGTAATATGAATCCATATTCATTTTAAATACCCCCGCACCGTCTGTGGCAATGAGAAGCTCTTTGTCATTTAAGGGTTTAATGGTATTTATACTAATGTCGCTGAGGCTTTCTTTGGGTTGGCTCGTTTGTTTGGTATTCATGTCATATACAAAAACACCACGTTGAAAAGTTCCTATGTATAGTTTTCGCACCTTGGGGGCAAAGTACAACTTGTTCATTTGAATGGCGATGTTATCCAGTTTATCACAATGAATATGAGTTATTGTTTCGTCTTTTAGTTCAGCGTAGTGTATTCCTTCTTCTGTAGCGATAAAAAAGCGCGTTTTGTCTATTTGAGCAATATCTGTGATGGTCTCTTCTATGGTGTTTTTCAGCTGAGATACTTCTTGTGATTTTGTATTATACAAATAGATTGTCTTGTCACAGCATAACCATATGTTGTGATTATCGTCAATAAAACTATGACTGACCGGTGCAGGGAGATCTTTGTTCTCTACAACAGGAAGTTTATATTCCAGTATGAAGGTATCGTGTATTGCGTCGTAACGAAAAATACGTCCTTTTTTACCAATTTCCCAAAGGGTTCCATCCGTATCAAGGTATAGCCAGTTCAGGTTGAGCAAAGAACCGGTTTCTTCTTTTCCGTCCTGTAATTTATAGTGTTTAAATTCTTTACCGTTATAGCGGTCTATCCCATCGTGTGTAAGAAACCACATATATCCTTTTTGGTCTTTCTGGATAGCGTATACCCGTCTATTGCTCAGACCATCTTCTACTCCAATGTATTTGTAGGTCTGTGCTATGCAAGTAAATGGAAACAATAATATGAGAAAAAGCCATTTTTTCATGTTAGTAAGACATTTAGAGTTACAGAACTTAGCTTTCTGGAGGGGGATTCAGATACAAAATTAAGAAGTATTTCTGATATAACAAAATATTTCCGTAAGATAGCGATTCGCTTTGCGTTGTCTGCTTGTTTAATGTATTCAAACGTTGCATAATGTGAATATATCGATACCTCTGTTCTGATATTAGAAAGAAACAATACTGATTTTTCCCGTTATTAAGAAAACAAAAAGGCTGTCACTTTTGTAAGATAACAGCCTTTGATATATAAATGTAATATAAAAGTTTATTTCATATTCTTTTCTATCCATTTGCGTGCATTGACAAATGCTTCGATCCATGGTGTTATCTGGTCGCTGTTTACACGATCTGCCGGGTAATAGGCATTCTGCCAGGGGAAGATAGAACGTTCCAAATGAGGCATCATTGCCAAGTGGCGTCCGTCTTCGCTTGCCAGTCCGGCTATTGAGTAATCTGAACCATTCGGGTTACCCGGATATTCATCATAAGAATATTTTGCAACTACGTTATATTTGTCTTCTTCATATGGCAGAGAGAATTTTCCTTCTCCGTGAGCTACCCAGATACCCAGTTTGCTACCACTTAGTGAACCGAACATAACACTGCGGTTGGTTGGGATAGTCAAACCTATGAAAGTAGATTCGAACTTATGAGAATCGTTGTGAAGCATCTTGCCTTGCTTTTTGTGTTCCGGATTGATAAGTCCCAATTCCATCATCAGCTGACAGCCGTTACAGATACCCAGTGATAGGGTGTCTTTACGAGCGTAGAATTTGTCGAGCGCCTCTTTGGCTTTCGGATTAAACAGGAAGCCTCCTGCCCAGCCTTTGGCAGAGCCCAATACATCCGAGTTCGAGAAGCCGCCACAGTAAACAATCATGTTTACATCTTCCAGCGTTTCACGTCCGCTGATGAGGTCGGTCATTGTAACATCTTTCACGTCGAAGCCTGCCAGATAGAGTGAATAAGCCATTTCACGTTCACCGTTTGTACCTTTTTCACGAATGATAGCAGCACGAATACCGCTTGGTGTACGACGGTCCGGAGTAATGCCATATTGTGACAATTTTCCTTTGAATCCCGGCATGAATGCGAATTCCAGCGGTTGCATCTTGTAATTCTCAAAACGTTTCTTAGCACAACCGTTCATAGATTGCTTCCGATCCAGCAGGTAAGAAGAAGCATACCATACGTCGCGCATATAGTCGATACCGAATTGATAAGTAACCTCTTCTTTAGATATCAGGATATGGCGTTCGTCAGTTGGTTTACCTAATTTGATATAGCCTACACCTGCATCTTCGAGGATCTTTTTCACTTCATCTTTGTGCTTATCGGCAATCTGGATAACAATACCCGGATTTTCTGCAAAAAGAATTTTTACTATATCAGTTTCTTTTATCTTGTCGAGGTTAATCTCAAGACCACCTTCTACGTTGGCAAAGCACATTTCGAGCAAGGTAGTGATAAGACCACCGGCAGAGATATCATGTCCTGCAAGGATTAGACCTTTGTTCACAAGTTCCTGTACAGCCATGAATGCATCGCGGAAGTATTCGGCATCTTGTACGCAAGGTACTTCGTCACCTACTTTGCCAAGCGACTGTGCAAAGGCCGATCCGCCCAGTTTTAGTGTGTCAAAGCTGAAGTCAATATGATAAAGTGTTGTTTTTTCATTGTTTACCAGTACCGGAGAAACCACCTTCTTTACGTCAGACACTTCACCACCGGCAGAAACAATCACTGTGCCCGGAGAAATTACTTTCTCGCCATTGGGGTATTTTTGTGTCATAGACAGAGAATCTTTTCCGGTAGGAACATTGATTTGCAGCGCACAACAGAAATCGCTCAATGCTTTTACGGCTGTATACAAACGGGCATCTTCGCCTTCCTGAGAACGACACGGCCACATCCAGTTGGCTGACAGAGAGATACTGTCCATACCTTCTGCCATAGGTGCCCATACCAGATTGGTCAATGCTTCGCTGACGGATAGGATAGAACCTGCCGCTGGATCGGCGAGTGCAGCCTGAGGGGCATGTCCGATAGAGGTAGCGATACCTTTCTCGCCACGGTAGTCCAGTGCTACGACACCGCAGTCGCTCAATGGCAACTGAATTTCTCCCTGGCATTGCTGGCGAGCTACTTTACCTGTTACCGAACGGTCCACTTTGTTCGTCAACCAGTCTTTGCAAGCCACTGCTTCCAGTTGCAATACGTTTGTGAGGTATTCGTGTAGTTTGGAGAGTTCGTATTGCGGCATTTCGTAATGACGCTCTACGGTCTTATCTATCATGTATGTTTTGGGTGACGAACCGAACATCTGTTCTACAGCCAGATCGAACGGGCGTACGCCGTCGGCCTGTTGGAAAGCAAAGCGATGGTCACCGGTTGTTTCACCTACCACATACATCGGAGCACGTTCACGTTCGGCAATCTTGCGCACATGTTCTATGGCTTCTTCTTTGATGAGAAGGCCCATACGCTCTTGTGATTCATTGGCTATGATTTCTTTTGCTGACAGGGTTTTGTCGCCAATTGGCAATTTACTCATGTCTATTAGTCCGCCGCATTCCTCAACAAGTTCCGAGAGGCAATTGACGTGACCGGCCGAACCGTGGTCATGGATAGAAACCACCGGATTTTCATCTTCTTCACAGAGGGCACGTACTACATTATTGGCACGTTTCTGCATTTCGGCATTGGCACGTTGTACGGCATTCAGCTCGATACCGCTGCTATAACGGCCTGTATCAACGGATGATACGGAACCGCCACCGAGTCCGATACGGTAGTTGTCACCACCGATGACAACTACTTTGTTGCCGGCTTCGGGCTTTCCTTTCAGGCAGTCGCGCTGTGTGCCATAACCTACACCACCGGCAAGCATGATAACCTTGTCGTAGCCATATACCTCGTTGTTCTCTTTATGTTCGAAAGTCAGAACCGAACCGCAGATCAGTGGTTGGCCGAACTTATTACCAAAGTCACTTGCACCATTGGAGGCTTTGATCAGAATCTGCTCCGGAGTCTGATACAGCCATTGGCGTACGGGCAGTATATCTTCCCAGCTACGTTCTTCATCCGTACGGGGATAAGAAGTCATGTAAACAGCTGTTCCGGCAATCGGCAATGAACCTTTACCACCACCCATACGGTCGCGTATTTCACCACCCGTACCGGTAGATGCACCATTGAACGGTTCTACTGTAGTAGGGAAATTGTGTGTTTCTGCTTTCAGTGAGATCACACTTTTAATGTCTTTTATTTGGAAGAAGTCAGGTTTGGAGTGGTCTGCCGGAGCAAACTGTTCTACTACCGGTCCTTCTGCGAATGCTACGTTGTCTTTGTAGGCTGAAATAATTTTGTTGGGATTTTCCTGTGTGGTTTTCTTGATCATCTGGAAGAGCGATGATTCCTGCTCTATACCGTCAATGATGAATGTTCCACCGAATATTTTATGACGGCAATGTTCTGAGTTGATCTGTGCGAAACCAAAAACTTCTGAGTCGGTGAGTTTACGTCCCAGATCATTTTCTACCTTTTTCAGGTAGTCCATTTCTTCTTTGGAGAGGGCAAGGCCTTCTTTTTCGTTGAACGTTTCCAGGTCCTCAATGTGAATAATTGGTTCCGGCTGGCGGTTGGTAATAAACACATCCTGATCCAGTCCCTTGTACATGCGTTGCAGCATTGGGTCACGATCTGCGTTTTCATCTTTCACAGGGAAGTACTCTTCGATACGGCTGATACCTTCAAGTCCCATGTTCTGGGTGATTTCTACAGCATTTGTACTCCAGGGGGTGATCATTTCGCGGCGTGGTCCTACGAAACAACCTTTCAGGTTTTCTTCACTTTCCGCTTTGGCTTCTCCAAATAGCCAGCAGAGTTTCTTACTATCGTCCGGGGTGAGCGGTTGGTTGCTCTCTACGGCAATCACACTCTTGGAAGGGGTTCTGAAAAAAAGAATCATGTTTTATATTTACGATTTAACGATTTACGATTTAACGATTGAAACTTCTTCGGGATATGAAGATAAGTCTCGTTTTCTTTACGGTGCAAAGATAAACAAATTCATCGGTATCCCGAAGTTATGAGCTGTTTTTTCATACAACCGGGAAGTGGATAGAGCGTAACCGGGAATTGGATCGGATGTAACCGGTAACCGTATGAAATGTAACCGGCATTTTTCTTTCTTTAGTAGTAGGTTTATAGCAGCATTATTGCACGCTAAAAGTGACTCTTATTCATGGACCTCTCACGGTGATGTTGTAAATGCCGTAAAAAAGTGTTTCCCGGTTCAGGTCATTTCCGGACGGATTCGTTTAGCTCAAATGTGACTGTAGAGGGGTTTTGTGTTATCGGATTGTGTTCCGTACAGCTCATGGTATTTTTGTTTCTTTAGGTGGTTTAGCTATAAATCTGTTGCCCGTAACAACTTTTCTCGCACAAACTCAGTCGAAAAAACGTTAATAACCTATGTCCGTCTCATAAAAAAGTGCGATATTTGCGACATGAATCAGATAGAAACAATTCTCGATATATTGATAAAGGGCTTTGCTATCGGCGTTATTGTCTCCGCTCCGTTGGGGCCGGTCGGAGTCCTTTGCATTCAGCGCACTTTAAATAAAGGGCGTTGGTATGGATTCGTGACCGGATTGGGAGCCTCTTTGAGCGATATTGCATATGCCCTGCTGACAGGCTATGGAATGAGTTTTATCTTCGACTATATTGATAAAAATATTTTCTATCTGCAATTATTAGGAAGCCTTATGCTGCTTCTTTTTGGTATTTATACATTTCGTAGTAATCCGGTAAAATCCATTCGTCCGGCATCTACCAACAAAGGTTCTTATTTTCATAATTTTGTCACGGCTTTTGCCGTCACACTTTCTAATCCGCTCATTATATTCCTGTTTATTGGTCTTTTTGCCCGTTTTGCTTTTCTGCAGCCGGGCGTATTACTCTTTGAAACAATCACCGGATATCTGGCTATCGCTGTCGGTGCATTAGCCTGGTGGTTTGGAATTACTTTTTTCGTCAATAAAGTGCGTAAAAAGTTCAACCTGCGCGGTATTTGGATTCTGAACCGTGTCATAGGTAGTATTGTTATGCTGGTATCCATAGTGGGATTGATCTATACCCTGCTTGGAGAGTCAATTTATTGAAATTAAGAAGGAAGACATTGAAGAGATGAAAATAGCACAACAACTAAAAGAGAAGAATATTGCCGAATACCTTATATATATGTGGCAAGTAGAGGATCTGATTCGTGCCAATGGGTGTGATCTCGATCAGGTAGAACAAAACATCATTGCCCGTTATCCGGAAGAAGACCGTCCGGCATTGCGTGAGTGGTATGGTAATCTCATTACCATGATGCGCGAGGAAAATGTCCGCGAGAAAGGCCACTTGCAAATTAATAAGAATGTTATCATTAACCTGACGGATTTACATAACGCACTGCTTGCTTCTCCGAAATTTCCGTTTTATAATGCTGCTTACTTCAAAGCATTGCCTTTTATAGTAGAATTGCGTAGTAAGAGCGGTAAAAAGGAAGAACCTGAATTGGAAACTTGTTTTGAGGCATTGTATGGTGTAATGTTATTACGTTTGCAGAAAAAAGAGGTGAGTGAAGGTACTACAAAGGCGATAGAGTCTATCAGTAGTTTCCTCTCGATGTTGGCAAACTACTATGATAAAGAGAAAAAAGGAGAATTGGAATTAGAATAAATAATGCGCCAATATAAATAATGTTCCAATTGGTTGCGCTATAACGATGCGCTGTATGATAATTGGCGTATTAGCACATTGAAAAATTATTGATTATGAATATACTGATAACCGGAGCTAACGGACAGTTAGGTAACGAGATGAAGGTACTTTCTGCAGAAAATGCACAACACACTTATTTCTTTACGGATGTACAGGAACTCGATATCTGTAATGAAGAAGCAGTTGAAGCTTTTGTTGCAGAGAATGAAATCGAATTGATTGTGAATTGTGCTGCTTATACTGCGGTGGATAATGCGGAAGACAATCGTGAGCTATGTGATAAGCTGAACCATATCGCACCGGGATATCTTGCCCGTGCTGCCCAGCGCCGGGGTGCGGCTATCATACAGGTGTCTACTGATTACGTTTTTGACGGAACAGCTCATATTCCTTATACAGAAGAAGAACCAACTTGTCCGGCTTCTGTATATGGCTCTACCAAACTGGCAGGTGAGCAGGCGGTGATGGAAGGTTGTGAAAAGGCTGTCATTATCCGTACGGCATGGCTCTACTCCATTTATGGTAATAACTTTGTGAAGACAATGATACGTCTGGGACGCGAGCGTGAAGCATTGGGGGTGATTTTTGACCAAGTGGGAACACCTACCTATGCCAATGATCTGGCACGGGCCATTTATGCTGTTATTAATAAAGGTATAGTGCGTGGTGTTTATCATTTTAGTGACGAAGGAGTGTGCTCCTGGTATGATTTTACAAAAACAATTCATCGTCTGGCAGGTATCACTACTTGCAAGGTACATCCATTGCATACGGCAGACTATCCTACGAAGGCGGCCCGCCCACACTATTCGGTGCTTGACAAAACGAAGATTAAAACCACTTTTGATATTGAAATCCCTCATTGGGAAGAGAGCCTTGCGCGTTGCATGGCATTATTGAATGATTAATTTATTGTATGGCAGATAATTCAGAAATACAGAGAAGGCGTACATTCGCCATTATTGCACATCCGGATGCCGGTAAAACTTCATTGACTGAAAAGTTATTGCTTTTTGGTGGACAGATACAGGTGGCAGGTGCCGTAAAGAGTAATAAAATAAAAAAAACGGCTACATCGGACTGGATGGAGATTGAAAAACAGCGTGGTATTTCAGTAACTACCTCCGTGATGGAGTTCGATTACCGCGATTATAAAATTAACATTCTCGATACTCCGGGCCATCAGGACTTTGCCGAAGATACATATCGTACACTGACCGCTGTGGATAGCGTTATCATTGTAGTAGACGGTGCGAAGGGGGTGGAAACACAAACCCGTAAGTTGATGGAGGTGTGTCGTATGCGTAAGACACCTGTTATCATCTTTGTTAATAAGATGGACCGCGAGGGTAAAGATCCGTTTGACCTGCTGGACGAACTGGAAGAAGAACTGATGATTCAGGTTCGCCCGTTGTCATGGCCTATTGAACAGGGGGCCCGTTTCAAAGGTGTATATAATATATATGAGAATAAGTTAGATCTCTATCAGCCCTCTAAGCAGGTGGTGACAGAGAAAATTGCAGTGGATATCAATAGTGAAGAACTGGACAACCAGATTGGTGCTACACTGGCAGACAAACTGCGTGGTGATCTGGAACTGATTGAAGGTGTTTATCCTGAATTTGACAATGAGACTTATCTGGCAGGAGATTGTGCACCTGTATTCTTTGGTTCGGCATTGAATAACTTTGGTGTGCAGGAACTACTCAACTGCTTTGTAGAGATAGCTCCCAGTCCTCGTCCTGTCCAGGCAGAAGAACGTGAGGTGGAACCGGATGAACCGAAATTTACCGGATTTGTCTTTAAAATTACTGCTAATATTGACCCGAACCATCGTTCGTGTATTGCTTTCTGTAAAATCTGTTCGGGTAAGTTCACGCGTAATGCTCCTTATCTGCATGTGCGTCATGGAAAAACGATGCGTTTTTCGTCGCCTACACAGTTTATGGCCCAGCGCAAGACTACGATTGATGAGGCATATGCAGGTGACATCATTGGTTTGCCGGATAATGGTACCTTTAAAATCGGTGATACGCTGACAGAAGGTGAGTTATTGCATTTCCGTGGTTTGCCGAGTTTCTCGCCCGAAATGTTCAAGTATATTGAGAATGCTGATCCTATGAAGCAGAAACAGCTTGCTAAAGGAGTTGATCAGTTGATGGACGAAGGTGTGGCACAGTTGTTTGTCAACCAGTTTAATGGTCGGAAGATTATTGGTACGGTAGGTCAACTTCAGTTTGAGGTGATCCAGTATCGTTTGCTGAATGAATATAATGCTTCTTGTCGTTGGGAACCGATAAGCCTCTACAAAGCGTGCTGGATTGAAAGTGATGATGCTGAAGAGCTGGAAGCATTCAAGAAACGTAAATATCAGTTCATGGCAAAAGACCGTGAGGGTAGGGACGTATTCCTGGCAGACTCCAACTATGTATTGCAAATGGCACAGATGGACTTTAAGAAGATAAAGTTCCACTTTTCGAGCGAGTTCTGAGTTCAGAGTTCACCACAGAGTGACATAGAGTTTCACAGAGTACTATTTTTCTAGTTGAAACGCGGATTAACGCAGATTAACGCAAAAACACAGGTGCAAAAGAAAGAACATCAGCACTTTAATCTGTGCTAATTCGCGTTAATCTGCGTTTTATCCGGATAATAAAACTCCGTGAAACTCTGTGTCACTCTGTGGTGAGCAGAACCGTAAACTGTCATAGTCCACTATTGCAAGCCTTATTATTCTTTGTTTTTCCTCCTCTGATCTTCCGATTTAGCTTTTTTTATTCTTTCCTGCCTTTATTTTTTCTTCTTTTATTGGTAATTTCGAGCGATTTTTTTGAAGACCGATCAAACAACTAATAACTTATTATATGGAAAACTTAGAGACAGCGTTTCTGCTGATGGTAGTTGGTATGGCTACCGTGTTCGTCATTTTACTTATCGTTATTTATCTTGGTAAATTACTGATCTCACTCGTCAATAAATATGCTCCCGAAGAGGTAGTGCCTGTCAAACAGACTTCTTCGCAAGGTCCTGCACCTGTTCCTGGGAATATCCTGGCTGCAATTACTGCGGCTGTTAATGTAGTAACTCAGGGGAAGGGTAAAGTGACAAAGGTAGAGAAATTATAAATAATAGATTAATGTGCCAATTTGCCAATGTACCGATTGGCTGCGCTTATGAGGGTTGTAATATACCGGCACGTTATTTAATTGACAAATTATCAAGACACAACTAAAAGAATATGAAAAGAGAAATCAAGTTTAGTCTGGTTTTCAGAGATATGTGGCAGAGTGCCGGAAAATATGTACCTCGTGTAGACCAGCTTGTTAAAGTAGCTCCTGCTATTATTGAAATGGGATGTTTTGCCCGTGTTGAAACCAATGGTGGCGGTTTTGAGCAAGTGAATCTGTTGTTTGGTGAGAACCCCAACCGTGCTGTCCGCGAATGGACTAAACCTTTCCATGAAGCCGGTATTCAAACCCATATGCTTGATCGTGCCCTGAACGGACTCCGTATGAGCCCTGTTCCTGCCGATGTGCGCAAACTCTTCTATAAAGTAAAGAAAGCTCAGGGAACAGATATCACCCGTACTTTCTGCGGATTGAATGATGTTCGTAATATTGCTCCTTCAATCACCTATGCCCATGATGCGGGGATGATTTCGCAATGTTCACTTTGTATAACTCATTCGCCCCTCCATACTGTAGAGTACTATACTAATATGGCTTTGGAACTGATAAAACTGGGGGCAGATGAGATCTGTATCAAAGATATGGCAGGTATCGGACGCCCTGTTTCCCTGGGAAAGATTGTAGCCAATATAAAAGCTGCACATCCTGATATTCCTGTGCAGTATCATAGTCATGCAGGACCTGGTTTTAATATGGCAAGCATTCTTGAAGTTTGCGAGGCGGGTTGCGATTATATTGATGTGGGTATGGAACCACTCTCCTGGGGTACCGGTCATGCCGATTTGCTTAGTGTGCAGGCTATGCTGAAGGATGCCGGTTTCAAGGTACCTGAAATAAATATGGAGGCGTACATGAAAGTACGTGGCATGATTCAGGAATTTATGGATGATTTTCTTGGACTTTACATCAGTCCGAAGAATCGTCTGATGAATTCCCTGCTTATTGCTCCGGGGCTTCCGGGTGGTATGATGGGGAGCCTTATGGCCGATCTCGAAACCAATCTGGAATCCATCAATAAATATAAAGCTAAACACAATCTGCCTTTCATGACGCAGGATCAGTTACTGATTAAGCTCTTCAACGAAGTGGCTTATGTATGGCCGCGTGTCGGTTATCCTCCTTTAGTGACCCCGTTCAGCCAATATGTTAAGAATTTAGCTATGATGAATGTGATAGCTATGGAGAAAGGCAAAGAGCGCTGGGGTATGATTGCTGATGACATTTGGGATATGATACTTGGTAAGGCAGGACGTTTGCCTGGTAAATTGGCTCCCGAGATTATAGAGAAAGCCGAGCGTGAAGGTCGTAAATTCTTTGAAGGTGATCCGCAGGATAATTATCCGGACGACCTTGATAAGTATCGCAAGTTGATGAAAGAGAATAAATGGGAAACAGGTGAAGATGACGAAGAACTCTTTGAATACGCCATGCACCCTGCACAGTACGAGGCTTATAAGAGTGGCAAAGCGAAAGAAGATTTTCTTGCTGATGTGGCCAAACGCCGTGCAGAACGAGATAAATCGCCTCAGGAAGATGCGAAACCCAAAACACTTACTGTGCAGGTAGACGGACAGGCTTATCGCGTTACTGTGGCTTATGGTGATGCCGAACTTCCTGCTGCTCCTGCTGCTGCCCCGGTAGGTGAGGGTAAAGATGTACTTTCTCCGTTGGAAGGTAAATTCTTCCTTGTAAAGAATGCACAGGAGACAGCATTGAAAGTTGGGGATACCGTAAAAGAAGGAGATGTACTCTGCTATGTGGAAGCTATGAAGACGTATAATGCCATTCGTGCCGAGTTTGGTGGTACAGTGACGGCTATTTGCAGTAATCCGGGAGATACAGTTTCTGAAGATGACATATTAATGAAGATAGGATAATGAACGAGATATTTGAAAACTTATACGATATGACTGCTTTCAGCAATATCATTGCCGAACCGCAGTTTCTGATAATGTATGCTATCGCTTTCGTTCTGCTCTATCTGGGTATCAAGAAACAATACGAACCGTTGCTATTGATACCTATTGCTTTTGGCGTGCTGCTTGCCAACTTCCCAGGAGGTGATATGGGGGTTATTCAGGCCGATGAGAACGGTATGGTGATGGTGAATGGTGTGATGAAGAGCATTTGGGAAATGCCTTTGCATGACATTGCCCATGAGTTAGGACTCATGAACTTCATCTATTATATGTTGATAAAGACGGGATTCCTGCCACCTATTATATTTATGGGAGTGGGTGCGTTGACTGACTTCGGACCAATGTTGCGTAATCTGCATCTTTCTATATTCGGGGCAGCTGCCCAGTTGGGTATCTTTACCGTGTTGCTGGTAGCTATCCTGATCGGTTTTACTCCCCAGGAAGCAGCTTCATTGGGTATCATTGGAGGAGCTGATGGTCCTACGGCTATCTTTACCACTATTAAACTGGCTCCTCATTTGCTGGGACCGATTGCTATTGCCGCTTACTCTTATATGGCACTGGTTCCGGTGATTATTCCGATGGTAGTCCGTTTGCTCTGTACTAAAAAAGAGCTGAGTATCAATATGAAAGAGCAGGAGAAGAAATATCCTTCAAAGACGGAAATCAAAAATCTGCGTGTATTGAAAATTATCTTCCCGATTGCGGTGACTACTGTTGTTGCTCTCTTTGTGCCGAGTGCTGTGCCGTTGATTGGTATGTTGATGTTTGGTAACCTTGTGAAGGAAATAGGCAGCAACACCTTCCGTCTGTTTGATGCCGCTTCCAACAGTATTATGAATGCTGCAACTATTTTCCTGGGGCTTTCCGTAGGTGCTACCATGACTGCTGAGGCTTTCCTCAACTGGACTACTATCGGTATTGTAGTCGGCGGGTTTCTTGCTTTTGCCCTGAGTATTACCGGAGGTATCTTCCTCGTGAAACTATTCAACCTCTTCTCTAAGAAAAAGATTAACCCGTTGATCGGTGCCACGGGATTGAGTGCTGTGCCTATGGCAAGTCGCGTAGCAAATGAAATTGCCTTGAAGTACGATTCAAAGAATCATGTGTTGCAGTATTGTATGGCAAGTAATATCTCCGGGGTTATCGGTTCAGCCGTAGCTGCGGGAGTATTGATTTCATTCCTTGCCTGATTGGCATACCTCTGTGTGAGGTTCATGAATTAGTTTAAGAATGCCTCCCTAAAGTTTAGACAAGACTTTAGGGAGGCATTTCTGAAATCAGCAGAGAGCTTTACTCTTTTCATGTCTGTTTCAATGTAATAGAATTTATGTTAATAATCTGGCCGACTGCAATACAGTTAGCTTGCAATTATGTTATTAATGTGGGTCAGTTGTTGGATATTTGATAAATAATGAGCTAATTGGTACATTATTTGTGATCGTTTCAGAATGATTACTTATCAACATGAAACGGGATATTATGTATCTGATACTGTCAGTAATAGTTGTTATGTAACAATTGAGTGAAACTAATTTAATAAATAGAGTATAAAATGAATTTAGAAGAGGTCTTGAACTTCCGTCGTTCCGTACGAGTGTTTGATAAAGAAAAACCAGTAAAACCGGAAACGGTGAAACACTGTCTGGAATTAGCAACTTTAGCTCCCAATAGCTCGAATATGCAATTGTGGGAGTTCTACCAAATAACGAACCCCGAATTGTTGGCGGAGATTTCAAAAGCCTGTCTTGGGCAGTCAGCTACTGCTACGGCTTCAGAAATAGTTGTTTTCGTTACACGTCAGGATCTGTATAAGAAGCGTGCAAAGTCCGTTCTTGAATTTGAAAAAGGAAATATCATGCGAAATAGTCCGAAAGAACGTCAGGAGAAACGTATCAAAGACCGGGAATTATATTATGGGAAACTAATGCCTTTCATTTACGCCCGTTTTTTTGGAATCTTAGGCTTTTTGAGGGTAATACTGGCTAAGAGTATCAGCTTATTCCGCCCGATGATGCGGGAAGTTGCTGAAAGTGATATGCGTGTGGTCGTTCATAAATCCTGTGCACTTGCTGCGCAAACATTTATGATTGCGATGGCAAATGAAGGATATGATACTTGTCCTTTGGAGGGTTTTGATAGCAAACGAATCAAGAAGTTACTGAAACTACCTCATGGTGCCGGAATAAACATGATAATTCCTTGTGGAATACGAAATGGAAATAAAGGAATCTGGGGAGAACGGGGGAGAGTACCGTTCAATGAAATCTATCACAGAATGTAGTTATATACCTTTTTCATCCGATGCCTGAAGCCTCAGAAAAAATGGATTCAACAGGATAACAAAAAGAGAAGCTGCTAACAAATGAAGCAGCTTCTCTTTATTCTATTGGGTAGATAAGGAAGCGAAACCTCCTTTCTACTTTATTCCGGAACTTTTATTCAACAATGATTTTTGCGGAGACAGTTTGTTTGCCTGTATGTCCGTTCAGCAGATAGATTCCACGGGCAACATCTGTCGGAGCGTTATAGCGATCGCTGTTTACTTCGTAACTACCGATTGCCTGTCCGTTACTGTTGTACATGATAAATCTGTATCCTTCGTATCCGTAAATGCTGAGCATGTTGTCTTTGCAGTAAATTGTTTTTCCGGTTTCCACATCGTTAATGCCGGTACCACCGGATACTACTACATGAATATTCTTTTCTACAACTACGCCATTGGACTCAATTGCGAGTGTAATGGTTGTCTCACCGATAGCTTTTGGAATTACAGTCAGTGTATTACCTTCTAATGTTGCAGTAGCAATACTTTCATTGCTCACACTTTTTAATGTTTTACTGATATTGTACGTTAGGTTGTCCTTATCGGTCACTTTGTCCGTCAGATCAATAACAGTAGGTGCGCTACTTGTGGTAAATGATAATGTACTTTCTACGCCATTTACTTCCGGTGCATATTTGTCCGGGAAGATAGGCATGGCCTGGAACCAATAGTATTGTTTCAGTTTGATAGTCTTTTTCAACTCTCCGGTTGTACCGTTCACAATGTGAATCCAGTTGTGTTCGTAATCCGTTCCGGCTCCTTTTTGTGTTGTCATTACGATTAATTCATCCGTACGGTCGTCATAGCGGGGTGTTCCATAAGAGGTCTGAAGTTTTCCTTCTGTTGCTCCCGGTAGTTCGGCTACACTGAAGAACGGCTTGATAGTACTGATATCCGTACCTATCTCGTAACGATAATATCCGGCTCCTCCATACATGACGCTACTGCCTCCTGACCAATAAAGTATATTTTTCGTGCGGCTTGCACAGAATGGAGTAGGTCTCCATGCTCCCCATGAGCAGCTGATTTCTGCGCCTGTCGGTAATTGCAGGGTTTCTTCTATTGTCAGAGTTTCCGGATTCAGACGTTCCAATGTATTGGTTGATCCCAGCCATACACTACCGTCGGCACCTTGTGTAATGCCTTGTATCTTGCTGTTTTCAATGCATTTTACCAGCTTGTCGGTTTCTGTATCAATAATGTTTGTACCTTTACTTTGCTGGATGGCAAATACATATTTGCCGGCTTTTACCATATCTCCGGTCTGTCCGTTGTATAAGCTTGCACCTTGTGTTCCTTCAATGATATCACCTACGTTGAGGTTTTTAACATCAAATACAACTACACCGGCAGTAGTACTGATATAGACTTTATCAGGGTTTACGCCTACTATGGCACGTCCGTCACCGCCTCCGATAACATCGAATCCGGCAATTTTCTTTAATGTCTTGGCATTCATCACTACCAATCGGCCACCACCGGGGGTACTGTCTCCTCCGTCTTTGGGTTGTTTAGAGATAACAAAGAACTTATCAGCATAAATCATACCGTAGCAAGAAGTGGCACCAAAGGCTTCTCCCGGATTCTCCCGGTCGTATACACGATACATCAGTTCCTTATCTTCGGTAAGGAAATTCATATCACCGTTTTCGTGTCCGAACCAGGCTTCATTCAGGATAAATGTACCATCCTGATATCCGGCATAAGGAGAGTGGTCACGTTCTTTCACAATTAGTTTTACGGTAGTGCTTGCTCCTTTTCCGTCTTTGGCGGTTACAGTCATGGTAGTTTCTCCTACCTTTTTCGCAATGATATTAGCCTGATAGAAGCTGGCGATGTCAGGATCTGCAATCTGGTAAGTAACATCGGTATAGTCAGCATCGGCAGGGGTGATAACAGGAACCGGGCAATAGATGTCTTTGAATTCTATTTCAATCACTTTGTTTTCACCACCAAGTTCAATCTTCTCTACTGCTTTCTGGCATTTTACGGTCAGCTTAAATGAAGCTGTTACATTTTCATCGTATACACTGGTAGCAGTGATGATTGTCTCCCCTTCGGTAGCAGTAGTCGTGATTTTTCCGGCTGTGCTGACGGATGCCACTTCTTTATTGCTGCTGGTGTAAGTGAGAGCGGTGTAAGTCGCATTGGAAGGAGTAAGAGTCAATGGGTTTTCCACCGTTTGCTTGATTCCTGACTCCATTTCTGCCTGTTGGAATGCAATTTTTGTGATAGGCTTTTCGGGTGCTGTTACTGTAATCTTGCAGGTGTTAGATTGAAAATAGTTTGCACTGTTTCCTATCTTTGTTTTAAAGTAAACATAGGCATCTCCGGTTTTATTTCCGGCAAAAGTGACTGCACCATTGAAAACATCTTTAGTACTGCGTATCGTTTTGATAAGGGTATTATCTTTTTGAGACTCTTTATCCTGGATGGTCCACAGCATGGTACCGGTTGTTTCACCATTACAGCCCAGAATAGTAGGCAGTACACCACCGTCTGAAATAGGAAGCGTAATCTCATCCGGAAGATAGATACCTGTTTCCGGAGTGGGAACATAGAAGTAATAGTTTATTTCGGCTGCTTCACCCGAACCGGAGAAAGAAGAAAATGACCATAAGTCGAGAGAGCCATCGATCAATATACGGCTGGAGGCTCCTACACTGCTATAATCCGGCTCTTCTGTAAGATTACCGGCTGTATAGTAGCTCCAATATCCACTATACCATCCTGAGGCCCAGTGGTCGGTAGCATCTATGGCGGTATAGTCGTCAAAGTCATATGCTGAGGTGTGTACTAACCCCTCTTCATCTGTTTTTTTCTCTTCATCACCTTTTTTCAAGCCAATGTTTCTATTGCCATTCAGGTCGAATCCAAATCCACCTATGGCAGATCCGTATTGTGTATCACCGTAAACCAGCATATAGAAACGTGGGTCGGCTTTGGCTATAGCTCTCAGCATAGCGTCACCGGTAGCTTTTGCGGCATCTTCCCATTTGTATCCCCAAACAAGGTTTTCGGCACCTCTACCGTCGTTCCATCGTATCACGAGTACGGAGGTTTTGCTTCCTTCGCCTACATAATACTTGATTTTTGAAGCATCGATTGAGATACCGGTACTTTTCAGTGCTTTCGGGAGAGTCGAAACTTGCCGGGGTACTCCCTGTACGAACATAGTTTGTTGTGCCTGCAACCCAATGCAGACAAAGCACATTAATCCTAATAGCGATAATAGTTTTCTCATAATTGTTTTGAATGATTAGTTATTTAATAGATGTAAGTCATTAATTCCCATTACTTCGGTAGATGTTTCTCCCAGCCAGCCACAGTATTGGTTGACTCCGGTATAAATCTTCACAAAATCAATACCTGGCAGATGTACCGGATTGCCTTCGGCATCTACAGCCCATTCGATGTTGAAGTTGGAGGTTTCATCTACATTAAGTCCGTTATCGGCATATCCCCATGGATAAGCGTAAAGCACCCAGTACTTACCTTCACCGCTTTCGTCTTTTGCATTATTGGGCAGCAGTGTACCTTTGAAAGAGAGTTCATCTTCTTCCAGCCACTTCGGATAATAATCCTGCCGGTGGTATATGTTTTTAGGCATAAAGCCCTGCGTATTCCGGTTATCTTGCCATGCGATATATTCCGCATCTGTATTCCAGGATTGTTCGTCTTCGGGTGCTTCTACCGGTTCGTGATATTCGTCCGGACGATAATAGGTAATCTGATAATTTTTGAGAGTGGTTTCTTTGGTATATTCACTTCCTGCCAGTTCATACCATTCATCGTCATCGGCAATGCCGTTTTTATTGCGGTCGTATGCCACCATGACAATACCCGGTTCACAGCTTCCGCCTTCTTCCGGTGCTTCCGGGTTAGGGTTGGCATTAGCATGAAAAGCATTACCAAGAATTTTGAGATCATACTGGCCCGGTACATTTACAATGGTGTGATCGAAGCCACAGATTACATAACCGCCATAACCGCCCAAAGTAATCATTCCACGGGTATTGTATCCGATGGCTTCGAGTACTTTTTGGTTGATAGCCCTTTGAGTATCTCCTTCTTCGTATTTGGGAAGCTCGTTGACGAACTGTCCCGGTGCCGGCTTATATTCCGGTATGGAAGTGATATAGGGGGAGTAGTTTTTCTCTTCCTGCTTTACGGTGACAGTAAAGTCCAGTGTACTCTTTTTTTGTTCGCTGTTTGTAGCTTGCAATGTGATAGAATACTGTCCCGGATTGAGTGCTATAAATTCCAGTTCTTTTTGAGAAGAGATGACGGAATCTCCTATGCTCCATTGCATTTCGTAGGTTTCTTCTCCTGTCAGAACAGGAGCGATGGAGAGTATTTTACAGCGGGGGATCTGAAGTCCTCCGGCAGGAATTTCGATAACGATCTTGCCATCATCGGAGGGTACTTCGATAGGATCGGTTATTTCGACAGGAGGGTCGGGGGTTTCTGAGCACGCAGCAAACCATAGGCAGCAACCGGAAAAGAGGCTTGCTGTCAGATAAGAATGTAATTTGAAGTGGATCATATAAATAGATGTTTAGTAATTGTTGAACTTTCATATCATAGATGATACTGTGCTTATTATTTATGCACAAACACAAAGTGTGCAGGAATATCACCTGTGGTCACTGACCATTTCTTCTTTCCTTCCGGGGTGAAGCAATAGAGTGTACCCGGAGATACATAGTCTTTGGCATCTGTTACAAAAAACTCTTTCGTCTCCGGATTAACGGCTATACCATAAGGTTTCTTTATTGATTTTTCAGTTCCGTCTGTGATAAAGTTCCGGGTAACAACCTTTCGGGTGCGGGTATCGATCAGGGCATAGGTAATCTCCCATTCCTGCTGGCTGACATAGCTGTATTCGGTGCTGTAGAGATAGAGATTATCATCATCAATACATAGCTCGGATGCTGCAATACCCAGCTTCTCTACTACTTTATCTGTACGGCTGTCTATTACATAGAGGTCGGACGGGATGGTGTAATAGTCACCCCGTGAACTTACATAGAGGTAGCCATAACGGTCTGCTTTGAGCCGGTGCAGATTGATGGCAACATCTATTTTGTAAAGCTCGGTGAAAGTATTCAGGTCGATGACCGAAACGGTGCGGTCATAATTAGGAAAGCGGTAACCACCGGAATTAGCTACATAGAGTTTATTGCCTGTAATCACCATCTCTTCCGGCTGATATCCTACAAGGCATTGGCTTACTATTTGGAGAGTGGCTGTGTCTACTTTGGCTACGTATCCCAGGCGGGCATTGGGATCTATCTGTACGGGGCCGGCATAGGAGCTGACATAGGCGTATCCCTCATGAAAGGTTATGTAACGGCAGTTGGGGATATCAATAGTGCCCAGATGGCGGGCATTGTTTTTATCCATTACTTCAATGAAGTGCGAGCAGTTGATAACGGCATACAGTTTATCACCGTAAATCTGAATATCATTGCCTACATCTCCCAACTCCATCACAACAGACGGATTGGTCTCGGCATAGATGTTTTTATGGTAATATCCGGTGGTATAGTCAAAGAAGTCCAGGGTACATTTATTACTTCCCATGTTTCCTTCATTCAGTAGATAGAAACCTGTAATAAATTCCGGATGAGTAGGGGGCTGTACTTGTGTTCCGGTAGAATGTACAAGTACTTCATCGTCGCCTGTGCACGAAAAGATCAGAAGGCAACCGGTGAGTAAGAGGGTAATGAACGATAGCTTTTTCATCTGTTTGTCTATATATGAATAGTAAGAATAAATTTATAATTAGTTCCCGGCATGGGGTAACTCTTTACTACTTCAAACTGCTGATTGAAGAGGTTATTAACCTCTGCGGTCAGTCGGTAGTTCAGATTCTTTATCTTGAAAGTACGGGATAATGACAGGTCGTTTGTATACCATTCCGGTACATAATTTTCCGGAATATTGGCACGCATGTCATACCGTTCTCCCGTATATATGAAACTGTAGTTGAGATCCCACTCACGCCAGTTAGCATTTATAATCAGTGAACCGCTGTGCCAAGGGATGTAGGGTATCTGGTCACCGTAATAATCGTCTTTAATGTCGGTAAAGTCTTGTGCTTTCTGGTAAGTGTAAGTGAGCCGGGCATCAATGGATATTTCCTTTGGTAGTTTCCAGTCGCTTTGTATGGCTACGTCTACTCCCCGTATTTCTACCATCCCAAGATTCGTCATCGTCCAGCGGAACTGGTTGGAGGTGGGCATTGCTACAATTTTATTTTCTACTTCGTTGTAATAGGCATCTGTTTGTATCTCGATGTTTTTTAGCCATTTCCCTTTGATGACAGGTGCATAGGTGAATCCCAGGTTATACTGGGTAGTAAATTCCGGCTTCAACTTGATATTGCCGATAAATGTATAGTATAAATCGTTTAGAGTAGGCATACGGAAAATATTCTTGTAGAAACCGCGCAGGTGGAAGTTTACTTTACGAAACGGTTTGTAAGAAGCCGCCAAAGTAGGGGTAATCTGCTTTTTGTTCTCCATAGACATCGTATCTATGCGTACATGATCTACGACGAATGTTCCCAGTACACTGGCTTGCAGCTTGAATTGTTCAAAGTCGAGTGCACTTGCCACCGATACCAGTGTGGTATGGCGGGTGGGATAGGGGAATTTATATAAATCGGCATTCAGTTTGTTCCACTGATAATCCAATGCCATAGATACACTCCAGTGTTTATTGAATGAGTAGAGGTTGGCAGCTGAGAAGTAAACTTCTTGCTGCCGGTAGTGGTTTTCAATATACATCATTGTAGTGTCTTTCTTCGTGTCGGCAAGGTAGTGCAGATAGTCATACGCATACTTTCCGTTTATCAACAGACTGTATTTTTCTGAAAAATGTTTTCTGACGGACGACTGCACAAACAAATTCGTATCCCATTGCTGGTCTTCGTGAAACAGTTTGTTACGAACCATTGCTCCGGGGAGTCCTCGTTCTGATTTATAAAAGTAGGCTTTACTTTTCCACTCTCCATTGGTTATTTTTCCATATAGCCCACCTTCTATACGGATAGAATTCACATTTCCATTCTTGCGTACGGCCGTGGTATCATATCCTCCCGTAGTTTTGTAGCGGTATTTATAATGTCCGGTGGTAAACATGTATTCGGTACTGAATGAACTGGAAAGGCGGTCGTTGATATTCTGTTCCCAAAGCATCGACGGATTGACAACACCAAAAGACCCGGTTTTGAAGCTGCCTCGTATATTATAACGTTTGGAATCTTCAAACTTAGGGGTACGGCTTTGCATGTAAATGGAGCCTGATGAGCCAAAATCTTTAGCTGATTGGAAGATAGCACTACGCTGTCCGTTGTAGATGGAAACAGCTTCCATATTATCGAGTGAGAACCGTCCGAGGTCAACCTGTCCGTTTTGTGCATTGCCCAATTCGATACCGTCATAGAATACTCCCACGTGGTTAGTTCCCATGCTGCGTATATTAACTGTTTTCAATCCACCGATACCGCCGAAGTCTTTAATTTGTATGCCCGAAAAGTAACGTATGGCATCTGCTACGGAATGGACGCTTAGCTTTTCCAGCTGCGCCCCTTCCATAATTTGTACGGGGATAATTTCTTTCGACAACTTTTTGGATGAGGTGACTGTCACCTCATCTATCCAATAAGTATGCAATGTATCTACTTTGTTGCGTTGAGCATATACTAAAGTAGTCAATAACAGAAAAGTGACAGTAATCCACTTCGCCTTATTTCCCATGCGTTAACTAATTTGATAATTATTATTCATTGTTATTATCAAATAGCTGTAAAAAGGTCCAAATATGTATGATGATAGAGAAGTTGTAGCCACTCTTTGTCAAAGAGCTACAACGTTTCCGTCCTCACAGCTTGTCCTCGAAAGCTATTGAGTAAATATGCATGGCAGGTCTTCTGACTCGTTTCCGTAAGTAAACGCCTTCCCAATCGACTTGAAGTCTTTCAGTGGCATGAAGTATGTGTTTACTACGTTTGAATGAAACATACAGCAACGGGACTGTTCAGGATTCTCACCTGATTCCCTTTTAATCATCTTCTCCGAATGCATGGAGAAGATGAACCAATGCGGGGCAAAGTTAGAAATTAATTGGGTAAAAATGAAAGGGAAGGGAGGAAATATTTGTTTGTTCTGAGGGCAGGACTTGAGATATATTTAAAACCGTACAGTAACGAAGATGATGGCCCTGTCTTTTCGATGGCGGAAGTGCCCATAGACGGCATTGTTACCCTTGCCCGGTATTGTACTTTGTCTT
>ERZ1108168.565-NODE-565-length-26157-cov-38.259252_pt1 | contig 26157 bp, 28 predicted proteins | sample MGYA00403704_ERZ1108168 | MGnify/ENA primary metagenome ERZ1108168 (study PRJEB35170, sample SAMEA104062421) | human gut metagenome | biome: human gut; feature: human-associated habitat; material: faeces | place: Denmark | collected 2012-06-12 ...
AGGATCTTAAAACAGGTATCCATAGTGCTCCTGGATATTCTCTTTTTGGACATTGCCGTCTCCATTGGTTTAAACACGGCAATGAAGACTGTGGCGAAAAGAGTTAATTCCCGGAGTGACTGGCAGGATGCTAATCAATGATCGGAAGCATGCCAAATCGTGATCGATTGTGATGCCAAACTGTGATCGGAGATGGATGCCAAATCATGATCGATTCAGATGCCATTTTGCAATGATGCGGGATAAAGGCCCGGAGATTCCTGAAAATAAAATGTTTCGGGGAATATAAAACAGGGAAAAAACGGATGTGATGGACGCTTCTGGTGAGGCGGTTTCATGGATTGTCCGTAATCAGGATATGCTGTCCGGTTACGCTGTAAATCTTGTGGCAGCAGTGTATTTTTACTTTTGAAACGTATATGACAGTTTTGTGTTCCGGTTCAGAACAAGGAGCGATTTGTGATAACTTGTGTTTTTATTTTTACTGCTATCCTTCTGGCAGTCATAACTTTTATCCCTGTTTCCGGTAATACATCATGGGTTGTCGGGGGATGGGATTTTCCCCGACTACAGATACTTTTGCTGTGTACTTTGAATGTTTTTCTGTCTGTTGTTTTTCTTGACTTATTTACAGAGTTGTTTGTTGGGATAATAAGTTTAATTTGTGTCGCTTACCAGTTGGTATGGATAATTCCTTATACAGTAATTGGCAAGAAGCAGGTAAAGGAAATAAAGGACTCTGATGGATTTCTGGGTTTAAGTATACTGGTATTCAATGTTCTTATGACCAATAAAAAATATATACCCATTCTTGAACTTATAAATAAAGAAAAACCTGATATACTTGTTCTTCTTGAAACAAACTTATGGTGGGAACAGAAACTATCACCTCTGGATGAAGTGTTTCCATACTCCCTGAAATGCCCGAAAGAAAATTTATATGGCATGCATGTATATTCCTGGATGATTTTAAGTGATGCAGAAATACAGTATTTAGTGGACAAGGAAATTCCCTCCATGAATATGATAGTTCATATGCCAGAAGGTTTGAGAATAAGATTACATTGTCTTCATCCTGTTCCACCGAGCCCGACTGAAAGTGATGAGTCAACTGATCGTGACTCAGAACTTTTAATGGTCGGGAAAAGTATTGCTGATTCTGAATTACCTGTAATATTAGCGGGGGATCTGAATGATGTTGCATGTTGCGTGGTCTGCGACCACTCGTTTATTCATGGCACGGGGGCTGCAGCATTACTGGCCAAAGAGTTAAGTCAATAGATAACCGAACTGAAAAAACGTCGTAGGCACCTCTGTTGCCCGTATTGACCAGGAACACGATATCAATGATAACCTCCTGGTCAAATGGCTCAGGCTCTGGCTGAACGAAGGGGGGCGCGGCGTCTTCCGGTAACAACCTCTTCTGGCGCTGGCGTTGAATTATTACCTGTTGAGATAACGCCTGATGAGCAGAAAGAGCCTGTGGCGGCTCTTACTCCGCTTTTATCCACTCCTTCACAAAGCACAGTCAGTGCCAGTTCCTGTAAAGTTGAGTTCCGCCACGGTAACATGACGCTGGAAAATCCGTCACCAGAGCTGCTCACGGTGTTGATCCGTGAACTGACCGGGAGAGGACGATGATCTCGCTCCCATCAGACACTCGAATCTGGCTGGTTGCCGGCGTTACTGATATGCGTAAATCCTTCAACGGTCTGGGTGAACAGGTACAACATGTGCTGGATGAGAACCCCTTCTCCGGTCACCTGTTTATCTTTCGCGGCCGACGGGGTGACACGATTAAAATCCTGTGGGCTGATGCTGATGGTCTGTGCCTGTTCACCAAACGTCTGGAGGAAGGCCAGTTTATCTGGCCTGCGGTGCGTGACGGTAAGGTATCCATTACCCGCTCGCAGCTGGCAATGTTCCTCGATAAACTGGACTGGCGTCAACCCAAAACATCCCGCCTTAATGCACTGACAATGTTGTAAAAATGTCATGGCCGGATTATAAAAACGGTCATGAGTCGGAAATACCTCATTCGTATCACTGAGCTGGAAAGGCTACTCTCTGAGCAGGCTGAAGCCCTCCGTCAGAAAGATCAGCAACTGAGTCTGGTTGAAGAGACGGAGGCCTTCCTGCGCTCTGCACTGGCACGTGCCGAAGAAAAGATCGAAGAGGAGGAGCGGGAAACAGAACATCTGAGGGCCCAGATAGAAAAACTGCGCCGGATGCTGTTCGGTACCCGTTCTGAAAAACTGCGTCGTGAAGTTGAACAGGCTGAGGCCCTGCTGAATCAACGCCGACAGGACAGCGATCGTTACAGTGGGCGGGAAGACGATCCACAGGTTCCCCGCCAGTTGCGACAGTCGCGCCATCGTCGTCCGTTACCGGCACACCTTCCCCGTGAAATACACCGTCTGGAGTCTGAAGAAAGCTGTTGCCCGGAGTGTGGCAGTGAGCTGGATTATCTGGGTGAAGTCAGTGCTGAGCAGCTGGAACTGGTGAGTAGCGCCCTGAAAGTGATCCGCACTGTTCGGGTAAAAAAAGCCTGTACAAAATGTGACTGTATAGTTGAAGCGCCAGCGCCGTCCCGCCCGATAGAGCGCGGCATCGCGGGCTCCGGATTACTTGCCCGCGTGTTAACGGGAAAATACTGCGAACACCTGCCACTGTATCGTCAGAGTGAAATCTTTGCCCGACAGGGTGCCGAACTGAGCCGTGCATTACTCTCCAACTGGGTTGACGCGTGCTGCCAGTTAATGACTCCGCTGAATGATGCCCTGTACCGTTACGTGATGAACACCCGCAAGGTTCACACTGACGACATACCAGTAAAAGTGCTGGCACCGGGCAGAAAAAAGGCAAAAACAGGACGCATCTGGACGTATGTCCGGGATGACCGGAATGCGGGCTCATCAGAGCCACCGGCGGTCTGGTTCGCCTACTCACCAGACAGGCAGGGAAAACATCCGGTACAACACCTTCGTCCCTTCCGGGGTATCCTGCAGGCGGATGCATTCAGCGGTTACGATCGGCTGTTCAGTGCCGAACGTGAAGGTGGTGCACTGACAGAAGTTGCGTGCTGGGCCCATGCCCGGCGAAAAATCCACGATGTATACATCAGCAGCAAAAGTACGACGGCAGAAGAAGCTCTGAAGCGCATCAGTGAACTGTACGCCATTGAGGATGAAATACGGGGCTTACCGGAGTCTGAACGTCTTGCAGCCAGGCAGCAGCGAAGCAAAGCGTTACTGACGTCGCTGCATGAATGGATGGTGGAGAAGAATGGCACGTTGTCGAAAAAATCCAGACTGGGCGAAGCGTTCAGCTATGTCCTGAATCAGTGGGACGCCCTCTGTTATTACAGTGATGACGGTCTGGCGGAGGCGGACAATAACACAGCAGAAAGAGCGCTTCGTGCCGTCTGTCTCGGGAAAAAGAATTACATGTTCTTCGGCAACGATCATGGAGGCGAGCGCGGAGCTCTGCTGTGCGGACTAATCGGGAGCTGTCGGTTGAACGGTATCGATCCAGAAGCGTATCTGCGCCATATCCTGAGCGTACTGCCGGAATGGCCCTCCAACCGTGTTGACGAACTGCTGCCATGGAACGTAGTTTTCACCGATAAATAAGTGTCAATACGGCGCTCTGTTGACGCTTACACATTTCTCCCCCGCTCAATATCTGGCAGAGGGCATGAATACGGAACGTGACTTCGCACTGCTTGCAACATTTTTGTGATGAGGACAGACTGCGTAATTGGAAATGGTGCAGTCACACTCAGGAATGGCTGTATGATATTCGGGGAGCAGGATTAGATGACTTCATCCTCCCGGATATGTATTACGTTTACTACTACTACGCCTCTGAATTAACAGAATGATGGTAACGGAAGAAAATGCCGGAAAGGGCAGAAAGCGGAAGTCTTGAGGCTAGCAGACAATGCTGGAGCTGGACTTTCAGACAACAAAAAACATCACCGTTCTCACCCCTGCCTGACACACAGGTCTTCTGAGCGCCCAGAGCCCATTTTATCCGGGATGGTGGGACTTGCCATCCCTGTCTGCTTCATCCACCCGGCGGCATTATTGATTGTGATGGAGAGTTCATCACCACCAGGGGCGGACACGGTCATCCTCCTCTGATAACCGTGCCTGGTGGCAGCCGCTTTTACCGCAGCAGCGGCGCAGAGTCGTTACAGTATCAGCACCTGAATCTCGCCCCACAATCCGCTCCAGTGACTGCTGACAGATAAAATACACTGTTTTATCTGATGCATACGGGCTGTGACGTTATTATCTTTCCGGTAGCCCTCTGCACAAAACAGCCTTATGCAAGGGTTGCTACATCTTGACTGCGTAACCGGCAGTGTGGTGGGGCCAGGTCTTTCAGGTTTAAGGCAGCCAGGAGACGTTACCGGGTCATGGTAGGGTATCACTGGTATACCTCCTCCTGACGGCATGGTCATAATACTGACAGTTATGTGCCTATCGGAAAAAAGCACCAATTCCGGCTTCAAAAAGATCGCCTGTACTGACCGGTGCTGCCGGGTTCAGAACTTCGTTATACACCATGCCAAACCAGTTTGGAGCCAGCAATAAACAGGGGAAGCAGAGCAGTTGCTCTGCTTTTAACTCTCCGGCTGATGCTGCCTCCTGAATCAGTTGGGTCATGGCTTGCTGTAGTGGCTGATGTATTTCCCGTAAATAAGCCTGAGCGATTACCGGGAACCGGCTCCCTTCTGTCATAACCAGGTGGGCTATTCTGGCTCTGCCTGTTGATGCGTCGTCAATTTTCCTGATGGCAGGTAACATCACTCTCAACAGATAGGCTTTTACGGTTTCCCCGTTGCGGCGGGGGGAAGATTCCAGTTCAGTACGGACGGTAGCAATGAACTCTTTCAGAACCGCTTCAAACAATAATTCCTTTGTCGGGAAGTAGTTATATACCGTGCCTTTAGCTACTCCTGCGCGCTTGCTGATATTGCTGATGCTGGCGCGAGCGAACCCTTGTGCAGAGAACTCCTCAAGTGCTGCCCGGGCTATCTGCTGTCGTGTCCTGGCAGTTTTTTCCGGGCTGCAACTACGAGTCTTTCGTGCATGATGAGGACGATTCATATTTGCTGGCATAAATAGTGGCCTTCTGTGTTGTGATAAAATTGACTTCGCGGTCACTTTTGATATTCTTATCCAATAAGTAGTGCGGTAAGGCTGACGTCTGCCGCTAATATTGAAACAGCAGCATAGTATGAGCGCTATATGCTGCCCACAGATTCCCAGAAGAACTGATGGAGAATATATGAAACATTTTATAGCAACAGCAGTCATGGCATCATCCCTTCTTTTCGGCTCTAATGCTCTGGCTGCCTCATCGTCGGCAGCACAGAAGGAAAGCTCACCTGAACAATCCGGCGGTACATTCAAATACTCCACAGACAGTAAGATTGCTACTGAGCAGAAGAACGTGTATGACACGATAATCAAGTATCAGAACGCACTGAATGCCGGGGATACAAAAACCATCCTGGGCCTGTTTGCTGATGAAAGTTATTCCCAGTGGAATGATAAGTTGACGGCTGACAATACAGAAAAACGCCAGGGGCAGTACGATGATCTGTTCAAGCGTGAAAAGTTTGAGACCGATTTTGCGTTTGACTCTATCTGGATCAACGGAGATACCGCGGTTGTCCGCACTCACCACCATGTGGGTTCTGTTGTAACGAACTTTAAAGAGCAGAAAACCATTATTGACCTGAACCGTGAAGTTTTTGTCCTCAGTAAAATTAATGGTGAATGGAAAATTTTCCTTTATACCTTCAACACCAACCCGCTTCAGGGCGTGGCATGATTATTATAAGCCAGGGAGACCTGGCTTATTTATAATATATGGAGCTTATTATGCCTCTTTCCCGACGTAATTTTATTCAGAATGCCGTTTTAGGAATATCTGCCGCAGGGCTGTCAGCTGCACCGGCCCTTGCCAAAAATATCTCATCTTCAACGGCACATATCATCAGTAAAACGTCTGGACATGCTGATACATCGACCAGCAAATCTCTTCATATCATCAGTCTGGACAGACTGGAGACTTCAGCAAAAGATGTGATGACGGAAGCTGCGTATGCATATATTGCTCATGGTGCTGGAGATGAGTGGACGTATCATGAGAACCGCAGGGCATTCAGTGATTATCCTTTGTTACCTCACCGACTCAGTGGAGTTGCTGCCCACAGCATTGATATCCGGACTGACCTTTTGGGCCATCATCTGGAACATCCCCTGCTGATAGCACCTATGGGCGCGCATATGTTCGTCCATCCGGAAGGGGAGGTGATTGCTGCAGCGGGTGCAGAAAAGGCCGGGGCACTTTATGAATCATCAGGGGCATCCAACCGCTCTCTGGAGGATATTGCAAAAGCCAGTAAAGGACCTAAATGGTTCCAGCTGTATTTTAACGCGGATGCCGGTGTGACCCGAAGTTTACTGGAGCGTGCAAAAGCGGCAGGCTATTCAGCCATTATTATCACAGCGGATGCGCTTGGTCCCGGGACAAGTGATGCTTTTCTCAGCATGAGCTCGCCTTTCCCTGCAGGAGCGACGTTCGGTAATCATGACCCCCGTTACGGTGGCAAAGGTGATTTTTTTAACCAAAAAGTTGAGCTGACCCCGGCTGATATTGAGTTTGTAAAAAAAATCACCGGGCTGCCAGTCATTGTCAAGGGCATCCTCAGGGGTGAGGATGCAGTGGTTGCCATTGATGCAGGAGCAGATGCCATCCAGGTGTCTAATCATGGTGGTCGCCAGATTGATGGTGTTCCTTCTGCCATCAGCCAGTTGCAGGAAGTTGCTGCAAGAGTCGGGCACAAAGTTCCGGTCATTTTTGACAGCGGTATTCGCAGGGGGATTGATGTTGTAAGGGCTATCTCTCTTGGGGCAACGGCTGTTGCGGTCGGACGTCCTGTTCTTTATGGCATCGCAGCAGGTGGTGTCGGGGGCGTTGCCGGTGTCATTGAGCACCTGAAGACGGAACTGAGGACGGCAATGTTACTGAGTGGTGCTCGTACACTTAAGGATTTGGCTCAGGGCTTTATCAGAAACAAGGAGACTGAGCATTGATAGTGGATAAAATCAGGTATTTTAATATGGGAAATTACACGTCGGCATTGTTGCTCCTTGCCCGTCTGATGCTGGCATGCCTTTATATGATATCCGGCGTTCCCAAGCTGCTATCATTCACTGGCACTATCGATAAAATGGCCTCTCTTGGGCTTATATTTCCGGCGATTACTGCAGCAATAGTGGTCCTTGTCGAAATCGTTGGAGCATTAATGATTGTTTTTGGTTTTTTCACCCGGCCAGTGAGCATTATTCTGTGCCTGTATACCGTGCTTGCTTCATTTCTTGGACACGCATTCTGGACGATGCCAGCTGAACTTGCACATGGAAATATGATCCATTTTTATAAGAATATCTGTATTTCGGGTGGTTTTCTTGCCCTTGTTGTATCAGGGCCCGGACGAATCTCCGTCGACAGACGCTGAGTTTCAGTAAATTAGCAAGCGTAGCGTAACAGATATCATAGCAAACAGGTATGTACGTCGCCGGGCATGGATGTTGTTTATTGATTGTATTCCTAAACCACCTCATGGGGTGGTGGTGATTGCTCTTGTTAGTAGGTATCTATCGGTCAACTCCAATATGGTATTTATAAAATCTTTAAATAAGTTTAATTAATTGTATTCTGTATCTACCATAAAATAGTCGGAATAAGATAAAGCCAGGCAAGCTGCAACAAATAAATAATAGTGTAAAAAGGTATATTTTAATCATGAAATATAAATTGGATAGTGGAAATATAGCAATGATAGTAATCAAATACAGACCTACATATTTTCATGAATAGGTCGCTCATTTCAGGGTAAAGCATATCTTTTGTCATTACCAACACAATAAATATGGTTTTTGATCGTTTTTCCCGATCGTTTTAGCAATCATGATAGGTGCAATCTATCATACGCTGGTTATCGATCGGTAAAAACATTTTGAAAATGATTGTTTTGTTGGGGATGATTGCTGAACAAATGATCAATACTGGAATTAAACAGGAATTCATTTTATGAAAATAAAAGTTATAGCATTGGCTACATTTGTTTCTGCTGTGTTTGCTGGTTCAGCTATGGCCTATGACGGAACAATTACGTTTACCGGTAAAGTTGTAGCTCAGACCTGCACAGTTAATACAAGCGACAAAGACTTAGCAGTAACTTTACCCACTGTTGCCACTTCATCTCTAAAAGACAATGCTGCTACGTCAGGGCTGACACCCTTTGCCATTCGTTTAACTGGTTGTGCAACTGGTATGAATAGTGCTCAGAATGTTAAAGCGTACTTTGAGCCTTCAAGTAACATTGACTTAGCTACACATAATTTAAAAAATACTGCTACTCCAACTAAAGCGGATAATGTACAGATTCAGTTGCTAAATAGTAATGGAACTTCAACTATTCTTTTGGGGGAAGCGGATAATGGGCAAGATGTCCAGTCTGAGACAATCGGATCTGATGGAAGTGCCACATTGCGTTATATGGCCCAGTATTATGCAACAGGACAATCTACCGCAGGGGATGTAAAAGCGACGGTCCATTATACCATTGCCTACGAATAAAAAACTTTTTACTCTTTTGTATTTCTGGGCAGGAAATACTGCCCTGTTTTCTTCTGGAGATACCATGCTAAGGTTTGTGCTGTTTTTTTTTACTCTATCTGTATCTGCAGTTGTTCAGGGTAGTGTAGTTATCATGGGAACCCGTGTTGTTTATCCGGCGACTCAAAAGAGTATTAGCATACGTTTAAATAATGACAATGAATCTCCGGCATTAGTCCAGTCCTGGTTAGACGATGGAGATGCAGCAGCTCCCCCTGAGTCAGTCCACGTTCCTTTTATCATTACTCCGCCAATATTTCGTATGGACTCTAAATCAGGACAAACAGTCAGAATTGTATATACAGGCGAGTCACTACCGAAAGACCGAGAATCTCTTTTCTATCTAAATGTTCTGGATATTCCAGCAAAGCCCAGGGCAAAAAAAGACTCCGATAACTCAGAGCAGCGGAATAATAATTATTTGCAACTAGCTATTCGTAGTCGCATAAAATTTTTCTTTCGTCCTGCTCACCTGAAGTTAACACCAAATGATGCTTATCTGAAAGTGACCTGGCACCAGGAGGAAGGCCGAATTAAAGCAGTTAATCCAACACCTTATTACATAACCTACAACAAAATTGCAGTTGACCAGAATAAGCACTTAACGCCTGTTGAACATGGTGGAATGATTCCCCCTTTCTCTTCAACAGTATTTGCACTTAAAGGCAGAACTGCGCCAGCCAGCAAAGTTTCCTGGGTTATTGTTAATGATTACGGAGGATATCAGCAAGGAGAATCTGTTCTGGAGTAAGGTAATAATGAACGCTAATAATCTGTCATGCCTGATTTACTGTCGTTGTTCTCTTCTGCTTTTTGCTGCATTAGGGTTAACAGTAACAAACCATTCATTTGCTGCTGAAGAGGCTGAGTTTGATTCTGAGTTTTTGCATTTGGATAAAGGGATAAATGCTATTGATATCCGCCGCTTTAGTCATGGTAACCCTGTGCCTGAGGGCAGGTATTATTCTGATATTTATGTTAATAATGTATGGAAGGGGAAGGCTGATTTGCAGTATTTACGTACTGCCAATACCGGTGCTCCGACGTTATGCCTGACGCCTGAGCTGCTTTCATTGATTGATTTAGTCAAAGATACTATGTCGGGAAACACCTCCTGCTTTCCGGCGTCAACAGGGCTTTCTTCAGCCAGAATTAATTTTGACTTATCGACTTTAAGGTTGAATATCGAAATCCCTCAGGCACTGCTGAATACACGTCCAAGAGGATATATTTCCCCTGCTCAGTGGCAAAGTGGTGTTCCTGCAGCATTTATAAACTATGATGCTAACTATTACCAGTATAGCTCTTCCGGGACGAGTAACGAACAGACTTATCTGGGATTAAAAGCTGGATTCAATTTGTGGGGATGGGCTTTGCGCCACCGTGGCAGTGAGAGCTGGAATAATAGCTATCCTGCCGGATATCAGAATATAGAAACAAGTATAATGCATGACCTTGCCCCATTGAGAGCACAATTCACATTAGGGGATTTTTATACGAATGGTGAGCTAATGGATAGCCTCAGTTTGCGGGGAGTCAGGTTAGCATCGGATGAACGAATGTTACCCGGCTCTTTACGTGGCTATGCTCCTGCTGTCCGGGGAATAGCTAACAGTAATGCTAAAGTAACCATTTATCAAAATGCTCATATCCTCTATGAAACGACGGTGCCAGCCGGACCATTTGTCATCAATGATTTATATCCCAGTGGATATGCTGGTGACCTTCTCGTTAAGATAACAGAGTCTAATGGCCAGACACGAATGTTCACGGTTCCTTTTGCGGCCGTTGCTCAACTCATTCGTCCCGGATTTAGTCGCTGGCAAATGTCAGTGGGAAAGTATCGTTATGCGAATAAAACATATAATGATTTAATAGCACAAGGCACCTATCAATACGGCCTGACGAATGATATTACTTTAAACAGTGGTCTTACCACAGCTTCAGGATATACAGCGGGGTTAGCTGGCCTGGCCTTTAATACCCCTCTGGGTGCTATAGCATCTGACATTACATTGTCCAGAACAGCATTCAGGTATTCCGGTGTAACGCGTAAAGGTTATAGTCTGCACTCAAGTTATAGCATCAATATTCCAGCCTCAAACACAAATATAACTCTGGCGGCTTATCGTTATTCATCAAAAGATTTTTATCATCTGAAGGATGCGCTATCAGCTAATCACAACGCGTTTATTGATGATGTTTCTGTAAAAAGTACAGCGTTTTATCGTCCCAGGAATCAATTCCAGATTTCAATCAACCAGGAATTAGGTGAAAAATGGGGTGGGATGTATTTAACAGGAACAACCTATAATTACTGGGGACATAAAGGAAGTCGTAATGAATACCAGATGGGGTACAGCAACTTCTGGAAACAACTCGGCTATCAAATTGGATTGTCTCAGTCAAGAGATAATGAGCAACAACGCCGTGATGACAGATTTTATATTAATTTTACTCTCCCTCTGGGAGGAAGTGTTCAAAGCCCGGTGTTTTCCACTGTTTTAAATTATAGCAAAGAAGAGAAAAATAGTATTCAGACATCAATTAGTGGTACTGGCGGGGAGGATAATCAGTTCTCTTATGGTATTTCAGGAAACAGCCAGGAAAACGGGCCTTCCGGTTATGCAATGAATGGGGGTTATCGTTCACCTTATGTAAATATAACCACAACAGTCGGGCATGATACTCAGAATAATAATCAAAGGTCATTTGGTGCGTCGGGAGCGGTGGTCGCACACCCCTATGGAGTGACATTGAGTAATGACCTGAGTGATACTTTTGCCATTATCCATGCTGAAGGAGCTCAGGGGGCTGTCATCAATAATGCCTCTGGTAGTCGTCTGGATTTTTGGGGAAATGGTGTTGTTCCTTATGTTACACCCTATGAGAAAAATCAAATTAGCATCGATCCCTCCAATTTAGATTTGAATGTTGAATTATCGGCGACGGAGCAGGAAATCATTCCTCGTGCTAATAGCGCCATGTTAGTGAAATTTGACACTAAAACAGGAAGAAGTCTGTTATTTGATATTCGTATGTCTACTGGCAATCCCCCTCCAATGGCTTCTGAAGTTCTGGATGAACATGGACAGTTGGCCGGATATGTCGCTCAGGCCGGGAAGGTATTTACCAGGGGACTCCCTGAAAAAGGTCATCTCAGCGTTGTATGGGGACCAGATAATAAAGACAGATGTTCATTTGTATATCATGTTGCACACAATAAAGATGATATGCAATCTCAGCTCGTTCCTGTTCTGTGTATACAGCACCCTAATCAGGAAAAAACATGAAAAGAATCTTTTTCATACCATTGTTTTTAATTTTACTCCCTAAGCTGGCGGTAGCGGGTCCGGATGATTATGTGCCTTCGCAGATAGCGGTTAATACATCCACATTGCCAGGTGTTGTGATTGGTCCTGCTGATGCCCATACCTATCCCCGGGTGATAGGAGAGCTGGCGGGAACAAGTAACCAGTATGTTTTTAATGGCGGTGCCATCGCTCTGATGCGTGGAAAGTTTACACCCGCACTGCCTAAAATTGGAAGTATTACGTATACTTTCCATCAAGGAAACAGCCGTGATTCATCTGATTTTGATATCTATGATATTGGTGTATCCGGACTGGGTATTATTATTGGCATGGCGGGCTATTGGCCCGCAACGCCTCTGGTCCCCATAAATAGCTCAGGTATATATATTGACCCTGTAGGTGCCAATACAAACCCCAATACTTATAACGGTGCGACAGCAAGCTTCGGAGCTCGTTTGTTTGTTGCTTTTGTCGCAACGGGAAGATTACCCAATGGATATATAACAATACCCACCAGGCAGCTTGGTACTATTTTGTTGGAAGCAAAACGTACAAGTTTAAATAATAAAGGACTGACAGCACCTGTTATGTTAAATGGTGGGCGCATTCAGGTACAGAGTCAGACATGTACCATGGGGCAAAAAAACTATGTGGTGCCATTAAATACCGTATATCAATCACAGTTCACATCTTTGTATAAAGAAATACAGGGAGGTAAAATTGACATACACCTACAATGCCCGGATGGAATTGATGTTTATGCTACATTGACAGATGCATCACAGCCAGTGAACAGAACAGATATATTGACCTTAAGCAGTGAATCCACTGCAAAAGGATTTGGCATCAGGCTATATAAAGACAGTGATGTAACTGCCATCAGCTATGGTGAAGACTCCCCTGTGAAAGGAAATGGCAGTCAATGGCACTTCTCCGATTACAGGGGAGAGGTAAATCCACATATCAATTTAAGAGCCAATTATATAAAAATTGCTGATGCAACTACACCTGGAAGTGTGAAGGCTATTGCAACTATTACTTTCTCATATCAATAAAAACCGGTTAATCAGGAGTTAAATTAATATGAAAAATAATGACAGGAAATATATCAGTCTTTTATCACTGCTGCCTTTGCTGATTGCCGGTGTTCCGGCGTTTTCGTAGGGTGACGGGTCCGTGGCGTATCCTGAAGGTAATGGTGTCGCACGGTATCGAATACTTATGCGACTGTGCCGGGGGCAGAGGCCCGGGCTGCTGAACTTACAACCGCGGTTGGAGCTCATGCGAATTGCATCCGGACGTAGCACCACTGCTGTTGGTTCGTGAATGCATGCCAGACCAGTTCGCATCGCTGGGAACTGCAGCATGCGTTGTCGACAAAGCCGGAAACGGCATGGCTCTCAGCAGTTGGTCGGCGTCAGATGCAACTGGTGCCGTGACGGTGGGAGTTGTGGCGAAGGGCACACATCAGAATTCAATGGCACAGGGGGAGTTTTCCTGTACAACCCGTGAAAATGAAGTTTACATCAGATATGACTCAGGTGTCACAAACCCTGTCAGTCCGCGGGGACCGGATAAAATCCGGGGTCCCGGTGGTATCAGTGATGGTGCATGGGATACGGAAGCAGCCACTATCAGGCAACTGAACCCGCTGACGGATGAGGTGTACAGTGGCATCAGTGGACGGATTACAGCATAAGTGCTTAAGGCGTGTGACCATACAGATACGGTCGCTGCAGAGAACAGGGAGAATATCATCCGGAACACGGTGGCCATAAACCGTAACACCCGGGGGCTGCTTTCCCCGGGAGAGGTGCTGGAGATGCATGCGGAGCGTCTGAACAGTCAGCAGGGCTGATTAATGAGAATCACGAGGAAATGAAGCGGGAGCCGTACAGTGAGGATAAATTTAACGCCATAGCGGCTGTGGGCGGGTATAGTGCCAAGCAGACTGCTTAAAGGCAGGTACTACTTTCAGTGGCGGCTATGTTTCCTGGAATGTGGGTGTCAACTGGTAGTTCTGAACCCGGGCCTGAGTCACCGGGGAGGCAGTTTTCGGTATGAAGTAATGATTCGCTGCCTGTTTTTCTCCCCGATGGCATAACTGACTGTTCCCGGGTATTCCTGAAGATCTGAGAGGAAGAGTGTATATGCTGAACTATCGCATAAGGTCAGTGCAGCTATTTATTGTAAACGGTCGGGCTGACAGGGCGCAGGTGCGTCTGGAATGCGACGATGAAGCCGTTTTTGAATGTTATCTTCTTGCTGAAGGGGAAGGGGAACTGAAAGAACTGAGCCTGTCAGAGCTGGAAGAGCGGGCGCTGATGTATGCGGCAGACAGTTTCCGTTATGAATGATAAGTCAGTTATACCGGTAATGGTAAACGGAGCCGGTATCCGGGATACAAGGGGCAGAGAGTATGCTGATTATTATTATGACCCGGGACAGATATCTGGAATATGGCCTGATGCGTATACTGAGCGGATATCAGGTCACGACAGGCAGAGAGCTGTTTAATGCCGGAAAGCAACGTCAGTCACTTCCCGAAGACAGTTATGTGATTCTCTGTGACCGTAATCTGGAAAGGCTTACATACTCTATGTTCTGTGGGCGTCGGTTTCTTGTCATTCCTGTTTCCTCTGTGAGATGCCTGACAGATATCAGGCAAACCATCCGCCGTGGAGCGTGGCTGTTCGGACATACGGCAAGGCCACTGACCCGGACAGAGATGGTGGTGGTCTTCGGGGTTGTTTTCCATGACTACGGGTTTACCTTTCTGGCAGACCGGCTGGGGATAACCATGAAGACGGTATGTGCGCATCTTTACAATGCGATGGAGAAAAATGGTATGCGCGGCGTCAGTATTAAATATCTCTGCAACACCATAGACCGGTAAAAAGATGGTTTTCTGATAAAGGCTGTTGCGACGGGGATTTCTGTGCATGCTGTGTCACGGGCATCCCAGTTCTCCGGATAATTAATGTTATGTAGTCAGGCGTGATAAATTTCATATGGAACAGGTATGCGTTTTATTTGTGATAACAGTTAATGAGGTGTTTCCATACACACTGAAGTTACCTGTAATATTAGCGGGGGATTTGAATGATGTTGCGTGGTCTGCGACCACTCGTTTATTCATGCAAATAAGTGGACTGCTGGATCCACGGTAAGAGTACAGCGAGGGCCGTATTGACGGGGATGTGTTATTCAGCGGGCAGTGCTATGCGCCACGGAAGCAGTTCGCTGACATGGTTGACCGGCCAGTCAGCTATGACGCCAAACACATGGCGAAGGTAGTTTTCTGGATCCTCGTCGTTCAGTTTGCACGTCCCGATCAGGCTGTACAGTAGCACTCCCCGCTCACCACCATGCTCAGAGCTGCGTATTACCGTGAAGGAGATCGGTGAGTAACCCTCTGTGTCGGCACATTATAGCCGTCACATCGGATAACTGTTATCCTTCTGTTCTGATGTATTCTGGGAGGTGATGTTTCACTCCTGATAAGAGCATTACTAATTACAGCTGCTTTTCGGATAACATTCGGGCAGTTTTCTTTAATTCTGAAGTCTGAAAGAGATATCAGTAATTGTATTGCTTTTAAACATTGTCAGTATTTATTTGTCCAAATCGTTCACGTTTCTCATAATCTTCCCGACAGTCACCATCACAAAACAATCCAGTCTTAACAGGTTCTCCGCAGTTATAGCAGAATCCTGTTTCAGGGAGTCTATTCCGGATACGATTTTTTAGTCTGATGCTCATGCTGAATTGTTCATTTTCATAAGCAATATCTGCACTATCTGCCATAAACGATCCTCTGAGGAGACCACATCTTTATAACCCACCACCGAAATATTACAAAGTAATACTCATTGTATAATCTTTAACGGCAGGGGCAGGATAATTGTATCCTGCCCCTGCTTTAATTCTCAGCACAGGTGTTGACTAAAGAGCGTGAAACTTTGCTATTATGTCTTCGTAAGATTCACGGACGGTTATACTTGAGCCTGATTCTGTGAAGTAAACAACAGCAGAAGCATCGTTGCCTTTTTCAATGTATGAAACATTCCAGTCATGGATAGCCACTGCGGGCTGACCATTATCCCGACGGTGCGTCTTAATGAATCGCGGAAGTAATTCTGCAATATCGTTAAAAACACCATTTACGGTATGAGTGATACCACCAACGCAATGTAGATGAGTTGACTCCGGGGTATCATTGTCTGCTTCTGCAAAGAGTATAGCTGTCTTGCTAATTGTAACAGGCGCCTGTGAGCGGGATAATTCGAGAGAAATAAACCCGGATTCTGCCATAAAAACTCCAGTTTGTGATGTTATATCATTTCATATGTTTTTTGTATAACAGAAAATCTTTCTCATGTCAATATTATGAGTGGTTTCTGCCTGTAAACTAACTTTCTTCTCCCGAAATCTGTGAGAGCCAAGGATCGTGGCGTTTATGATCAGAAGCAGGTTGTAAATGACCGGAGCATTGCGCCGGGATGCGTATGTTCTCCCTGGACAGACAGTCTCAGTTCGTAGAATCTATAAATTACTGCTACTGATGCTGCCGGGGAAAGGCGTAACGAAAAAACAGCCTCCGTTACCGGACAGCAAGGAGGCTGAATGGAGTTTACAGGATTTGCTTTTTTATAATGTCTGGCCATGCAGTAAAACCGGACAGGTTTTATTATCATGTGAGGTATTCTGACATAAAATGCTGGATTTTTATTTTGTGACGAATGCTGCAAAATTGAATCTGCACTCTGATGTAGCTTTTATCTGTTTCAGTGAAGCATGCCCACAAACTGAGTTATTAAGTTGTGGAAGAACAGTTTTGTCCCGCCTGCATCTCTCCTTTCAAAAACCAGTATGTCGCCATGCCTCGCCTTAATGGAGAGCGCTGAACCATACCTTCTTTTTCCAGTAATAACAGGTAATAGCGTGCCTGGTAATCCGTTACCGCCAGCGCCTCCGCAATTTCTGCGGTTTTCCCTCCATTATGCCTGTTCAGAAATTCCAGTATTTCATTCTTCATATATTCACTCATCTCACTGTAACAAAGTTTCTTCGAATAATAAAAATCATGCTCTCTGTTATCAACGGAAAGGTATTTTTATTCTCTGTGTTTGCTTTATTTGCATAATTTAGTGAATTTGCTTTTTGTTGGCTTTATTTGATGTGTATCACATTTTGTGTGTTATTTTTCTGTGAAAAGAAAGTCCGTAAAAATGCATTTAGACGATCTTTTATGCTGTAAATTCAATTCACTATGATGTTTTTATCTGAGTGTATTCTTGTTGTTGGTGTTTTATTCTGGTTTGATTTTGTTTTATGGGTTAAAAGATCGTTTAAATCAATATTTACAACATAAAAAACTAAATCTACCTTATTGCGTTAAGAGTGTTTCCGGGCCGGAAGCATATATCCAGGGGCCCGACAGAAGGGGGGAAACATGGCGCATCATGAAGTCATCAGTCGGGCAGGAAATGCGTTTTTGCTGAATATACGCGAGAGCGTACTGTTGCCCGGCTCTATGTCTGAAATGCATTTTTTTTTACTGATAGGTATTTCTTCTATTCACAGTGACAGGGTCATTCTGGCTATGAAGGACTATCTGGTAGGTGGGCACTCCCGTAAGGAGGTCTGCGAGAAATACCAGATGAATAATGGGTATTTCAGTACAACACTGGGGAGACTTATACGGCTGAATGCTCTTGCAGCAAGGCTTGCACCTTATTATACAGATGAGTCGTCGGCATTTGACTAAATTATGGCATTCCGGAGTTTCTGGAAGATAAAAAAAGAAGCCCTTATCAGAAAGCAGACAGGTTATATCAGTATTCTGTCGATAAATAACCTGCCCTGAAAATACGAGAATATTATTTGTATTGATCTGGTTATTAAAGGTAATCGGGTCATTTTAAATTGCCAGATATCTCTGGTGTGTTCAGTAATGAAAAAGAGGTTGTTATTTATGATTAAGTCGGTTATTGCCGGTGCGGTAGCTATGGCAGTGGTGTCTTTTGGTGTAAATGCTGCTCCAACTACTCCACAGGGGCAGGGTAGAGTAACCTTTAACGGAACTGTTGTTGATGCTCCATGCAGCATTTCTCAGAAATCAGCTGATCAGTCTATTGATTTTGGACAACTTTCAAAAAGTTTTCTTGCAAATGATGGTCAATCCAAGCCAATGAACTTGGATATTGAATTAGTTAATTGTGACATTACTGCCTTTAAAAATGGTAATGCTAAAACTGGGAGCGTTAAGTTAGCTTTTACAGGCCCAACAGTTAGTGGTCATCCTAGTGAGTTAGCTACTAACGGCGGTACGGGCACAGCTATTATGATTCAGGCTGCGGGTAAAAACGTTCCCTTCGATGGTACGGAGGGTGACGCTAATCTCCTGAAAGATGGTGATAATGTACTGCATTATACAGCTGTTGTTAAGAAATCATCTGATGGTAATGCTCAAATTACTGAAGGTGCTTTTTCTGCAGTCGCAACCTTTAATTTAAGTTACCAGTAATTCATCTGATTTTTACAGGGTGAGGCAAGACCCACCCTGTGTCTGACAACGACATTTAAGGTATGAAGAATTTTTGTGTTCTGTTTGTGATGTATTTCTGGAGTACATTACTTCATGCTGTATCTTCAGAGCCATTTCCTCCGCCCGGCATGTCCCTTCCTGAATACTGGGGAGAAGAACACGTATGGTGGGATGGCAGGGCTACTTTTCATGGTGAGGTTGTCAGACCTGCCTGTACTCTGGCGATGGAAGACGCCTGGCAGATTATTGATATGGGGGAAACCCCGGTACGGGATTTACAGAATGGTTTCTCCGGACCTGAAAGAAAATTCAGCCTCCGGCTCAGGAACTGTGAATTTAACAGTCAGGGTGGGAACCTTTTCTCTGATTCCCGGATAAGGGTGACTTTCGATGGCGTCCGGGGTGAAACGCCGGATAAGTTTAATTTATCCGGTCAGGCAAAAGGAATTAATCTGCAGATAGCTGATGCCAGGGGAAATATTGCCCGGGCAGGGAAAGTAATGCCTGCAATACCATTGACGGGTAATGAAGAAGCGCTGGATTACACCCTCAGAATTGTGAGAAACGGAAAAAAACTTGAAGCCGGAAATTATTTTGCTGTGCTGGGATTCCGGGTCGATTATGAGTGAGTCACTCCGGTGAGATGTCCGGTTATTTATCTTTTTTGTGAATCTGGTGATGCGTGGAATGAAAGACAGAATACCTTTTGCAGTCAACAATATTACCTGTGTGATATTGTTGTCTCTGTTTTGTAACGCAGCCAGTGCCGTTGAGTTTAATACAGATGTACTTGACGCAGCGGACAAGAAAAATATTGACTTCACCCGTTTTTCAGAAGCCGGCTATGTTCTGCCGGGGCAATATCTTCTGGATGTGATTGTTAACGGGCAAAGTATTTCTCCCGCATCGTTACAGATTTCATTTGTTGAACCTGCGTTGTCAGGAGATAAGGCAGAAAAAAAATTGCCGCAGGCCTGTCTGACATCAGATATGGTCAGACTGATGGGGTTAACAGCAGAATCTCTGGATAAAGTTGTTTACTGGCATGATGGTCAGTGTGCGGATTTTCATGGGTTGCCGGGAGTGGATATTCGTCCTGATACCGGAGCGGGCGTATTACGCATCAATATGCCGCAGGCCTGGCTTGAGTATTCTGATGCCACCTGGCTGCCTCCCTCACGCTGGGACGACGGCATTCCCGGACTGATGCTGGATTATAACCTCAACGGGACGGTTTCCCGTAATTATCAGGGAGGAGACTCTCATCAGTTCAGTTATAACGGGACTGTGGGGGGGAATCTGGGGCCCTGGCGCCTGCGGGCTGACTATCAGGGAAGCCAGGAGCAGAGCCGCTACAACGGGGAAAAAACGACAAACAGAAATTTCACATGGAGTCGCTTTTATCTGTTCCGTGCCATTCCACGATGGCGGGCAAACCTGACGCTGGGCGAGAATAATATCAACTCAGATATATTCCGGTCATGGAGTTATACGGGAGCCAGCCTGGAAAGCGATGACCGGATGCTGCCGCCCAGACTGCGAGGCTATGCACCGCAGATTACCGGGATTGCGGAGACTAATGCCCGTGTTGTGGTGTCGCAGCAGGGACGGGTGCTGTACGACTCGATGGTCCCCGCAGGGCCATTCAGTATTCAGGACCTGGACAGTTCAGTTCGCGGACGTCTTGATGTTGAGGTTATTGAACAGAACGGACGGAAGAAAACCTTTCAGGTCGATACAGCCTCGGTTCCTTATCTGACGCGTCCGGGACAGGTCCGGTATAAACTTGTCTCCGGTCGTTCCCGTGGATACGGGCATGAGACCGAAGGGCCTGTATTTGCGACCGGAGAGGCATCCTGGGGGCTCAGTAACCAGTGGTCGCTGTATGGCGGGGCTGTGCTTGCCGGTGATTATAATGCACTGGCAGCCGGTGCCGGCTGGGACCTGGGTGTGCCGGGGACCCTTTCCGCTGATATCACGCAGTCAGTAGCCCGTATTGAGGGAGAGAGAACGTTTCAGGGAAAATCCTGGCGTCTGAGCTACTCCAAACGGTTTGATAATGCGGATGCCGACATTACGTTCGCCGGGTATCGTTTCTCAGAGCGAAACTATATGACCATGGAGCAGTACCTGAACGCCCGCTACCGTAATGATTACAGCAGTCGGGAAAAAGAGATGTATACCGTTACGCTGAATAAAAACGTGGCGGACTGGAACACCTCTTTTAACCTGCAGTACAGCCGTCAGACATACTGGGACATACGGAAAACGGACTATTATACGGTGAGCGTCAACCGCTACTTTAATGTTTTCGGACTGCAGGGTGTGGCGGTTGGATTGTCAGCCTCAAGGTCTAAATATCTGGGGCGTGATAACGATTCTGCTTACCTGCGTATATCCGTGCCGCTGGGGACGGGGACAGCGAGCTACAGTGGCAGTATGAGTAATGACCGTTATGTGAATATGGCCGGCTACACTGACACGTTCAATGACGGTCTGGACAGCTACAGCCTGAACGCCGGCCTTAACAGTGGCGGTGGACTGACATCGCAACGTCAGATTAATGCCTATTACAGTCATCGTAGTCCGCTGGCAAATTTGTCCGCGAATATTGCATCCCTGCAGAAAGGATATACGTCTTTCGGCGTCAGTGCTTCCGGTGGGGCAACAATTACCGGAAAAGGTGCGGCGTTACATGCAGGGGGAATGTCCGGTGGAACACGTCTTCTTGTTGACACGGATGGTGTGGGAGGTGTACCGGTTGATGGCGGGCAGGTGGTGACAAATCGCTGGGGAACGGGCGTGGTGACTGACATCAGCAGTTATTACCGGAATACAACCTCTGTTGACCTGAAGCGCTTACCGGATGATGTGGAAGCAACCCGTTCTGTTGTGGAATCGGCGCTGACAGAAGGTGCCATTGGTTACCGGAAATTCAGCGTGCTTAAAGGGAAACGTCTGTTTGCAATACTGCGTCTTGCTGATGGCTCTCAGCCCCCGTTTGGTGCCAGTGTAACCAGTGAAAAAGGCCGGGAACTGGGCATGGTGGCCGACGAAGGCCTTGCCTGGCTGAGTGGCGTGACGCCGGGGGAAAACCTGTCGGTAAACTGGGATGGAAAAACACAGTGTCAGGTAAATGTACCGGAGACTGCAATATCTGACCAGCAGTTATTGCTTCCCTGTACGCCTCAGAAATAAATGAAAGTCCGGAATATTAACGGCTGATGAATGCGGTTATGCCATTTTCCGGACCAGGTGAAATTACAGAATGTGGAAATTAAGTATGATTCGAAAAAAGATTCTGATGGCTGCCATCCCCCTGTTTGTTATATCCGGGGCAGACGCTGCTGTTTCGCTGGACAGAACCCGCGCGGTGTTTGACGGGAGTGAGAAGTCAATGACGCTTGATATCTCCAATGATAACAAACAACTGCCCTATCTTGCTCAGGCATGGATAGAAAATGAAAATCAGGAAAAAATTATTACAGGGCCGGTTATTGCCACCCCTCCGGTTCAGCGCCTTGAGCCGGGTGCGAAAAGCATGGTCAGGCTGAGTGCCACACCGGATATCAGTAAACTTCCTCAGGACAGGGAATCACTGTTTTATTTTAATCTCCGGGAAATACCGCCGAGGAGTGAAAAGGCCAATGTACTGCAGATAGCCTTACAGACCAAAATAAAGCTTTTTTATCGCCCGGCAGCAATTAAAACCAGACCAAATGAAGTATGGCAGGACCAGTTAATTCTGAACAAAGTCAGCGGTGGGTATCGTATTGAAAACCCAACGCCCTATTATGTCACTGTTATTGGTCTGGGAGGAAGTGAAAAGCAGGCAGAGGAAGGTGAGTTTGAAACTGTGATGCTGTCTCCCCGTTCAGAGCAGACAGTAAAATCGGCAAATTATAATACCCCTTATCTGTCTTATATTAACGACTATGGTGGTCGCCCGGTACTGTCGTTTATCTGTAATGGCAGCCGTTGCTCTGTGAAAAAAGAGAAATAATGTACCGCAATAACGGTTAAATGCGGGTGGGATATTATGGTTGTGAATAAAACAACAGCAGTACTGTATCTTATTGCACTGTCGCTGAGTGGTTTCATCCATACTTTCCTGCGGGCTGAAGAGCGGGGTATATACGATGACGTCTTTACTGCAGATGAGTTGCATCATTACCGGATAAATGAACGGGGGGGACGCACCGGAAGCCTGGCAGTCAGTGGTGCACTGCTGTCCTCACCCTGCACGCTGGTGAGTAATGAGGTGCCGTTAAGCCTCCGGCCGGAGAATCACTCTGCGTCAGCCGGAGCACCTCTGATGCTGAGGCTGGCAGGATGTGGGGACGGTGGTGCACTTCAGCCCGGAAAACGGGGCGTTGCGATGACAGTCTCCGGCTCACTGGTAACCGGTCCCGGAACCGGAAGTGCTTTACTTCCTGACCGTAAGCTATCCGGCTGTGACCATCTTGTTATACACGATGGTGATACCTTTTTACTGTGCCGGCCTGACCGGCGGCAGGAGGAGATGCTGGCCGCCTGGAGGAAAAGGGCGACACAGGAGGGTGAGTATTCTGATGCCAGGAGCAATCCGGCCATGCTGCGTCTGAGCATAAAATATGAGTAAGGGAATGTGATGATAAAAAGCACAGGCGCTCTTTTACTGTTTGCCGCACTGTCTGCCGGGCAGGCAATGGCCTCAGATGTGGCATTCAGGGGTAATCTGCTTGACAGACCCTGCCATGTGTCCGGTGACAGTCTGAATAAACATGTCGTCTTCAAAACCCGCGCGTCCAGGGATTTCTGGTATCCGCCCGGACGTTCGCCGACAGAGTCGTTTGTCATCAGGCTGGAAAACTGCCATGCAACAGCAGTTGGCAAAATTGTGACCCTGACCTTTAAGGGAACGGAAGAGGCGGCCCTCCCGGGCCATCTGAAGGTAACCGGAGTGAATGCCGGCCGGTTAGGCATTGCACTGCTGGACACCGATGGTAGCAGTCTGCTGAAACCCGGCGCTTCCCATAACAAAGGCCAGGGGGAAAAGGTTACCGGAAACAGTCTTGAGCTTCCTTTCGGCGCGTATGTTGTGGCAACGCCGGAAGCCCTGCGGACGAAGAGTGTGGTACCCGGTGATTATGAAGCAACAGCCACGTTTGAATTGACATATCGTTAGCAAAATTTTTGTACAGGATATTTCAGATGAAAAAGATAAGAGGTTTGTGTCTTCCGGTAATGCTGGGGGCAGTGTTAATGTCTCAGCATGTACATGCAGTTGATAATCTGACTTTCAGAGGAAAACTGATTATTCCTGCCTGTACTGTAAGCAACACAACTGTTGACTGGCAGGATGTAGAGATTCAGACCCTGAGTCAAAATGGAAATCACGAAAAAGAGTTTACTGTGAATATGCGGTGTCCTTATAATCTGGGAACAATGAAGGTTACGATAACGGCAACAAACACTTATAACAATGCTATTTTAGTTCAGAATACATCAAACACATCTTCTGATGGGTTACTCGTTTATCTTTATAACAGTAATGCAGGAAATATTGGGACTGCGATAACTTTAGGGACTCCATTTACGCCCGGAAAAATCACAGGTAATAATGCAGATAAAACTATATCACTTCATGCCAAACTTGGATATAAAGGGAATATGCAGAATTTGATAGCCGGTCCTTTCTCTGCAACAGCAACGCTGGTTGCATCATATTCGTAATAGTATCAACTAAAATACGTTAATTTTATATCTCGTAAAATAAAATGTTTTCTGTGCCGCTCTCCGGAGGGGGGAATGATTCGTTTATCATTATTTATATCGTTGCTTCTGACATCGGTCGCTGTACTGGCTGATGTGCAGATTAACATCAGGGGAAATGTTTATATCCCCCCATGCACCATTAATAACGGGCAGAATATTGTTGTTGATTTTGGGAATATTAATCCTGAGCACGTGGACAACTCACGTGGTGAAGTCACAAAAACCATAAGCATATCCTGTCCGTATAAGAGTGGCTCTCTCTGGATAAAAGTTACGGGAAATACTATGGGAGGAGGTCAGAATAATGTACTGGCAACAAATATAACTCATTTTGGTATAGCGCTGTATCAGGGAAAAGGAATGTCAACACCTCTTACATTAGGTAATGGTTCAGGAAATGGTTACAGAGTGACAGCAGGTCTGGACACAGCGCGTTCAACGTTCACCTTTACTTCAGTGCCCTTTCGTAATGGCAGCGGGATACTGAATGGCGGGGATTTCCGGACCACGGCCAGTATGAGCATGATTTATAACTGAGTCATACCCAAATGAATAACTGTAATTACGGAAGTGATTTCTGATGAAAAAATGGTTCCCTGCTTTTTTATTTTTATCCCTGTCAGGCTGTAATGATGCTTTGGCTATCCAGAGTACAATGTTTTACTCGTTTAATGATAACATTTATCGTCCTCGACTTAGTGTTAAAGTAACCGATGTTATTCAAATTATAGTGGATATAAACTCTGCATCAAGTACGGCAACTTTAAGCTATGTGGACTGCAATGGATTTACATGGTCTCATGGTATTTACTGGTCTGAGTATTTTGCATGGCTGGTTGTTCCTAAACGTGTTTCCTATAATGGATATGATATATATCTTGAAATTCAGTCCAGAGGAAGTTTTTCACTTGATGCAGAAGATAATGATAATTACTATCTTACCAAGGGATTTGCATGGGATGAAGCAAACACATCTGGACGGACATGTTTCAATATCGGAGAAAAAAGAAGTCTGGCATGGTCATTTGGTGGTGTTACCCTGAACGCCAGATTTCCTGTTGACCTTCCTAAGGGGGATTATACGTTTCCAGTCAAGTTCTTACGTGGCATTCAGCGTAATAATTATGATTATATTGGTGGACGCTACAAAATTCCTTCCTCGTTAATGAAAACATTTCCTTTTAATGGTACATTGAATTTCTCAATTAAGAATACCGGAGGATGCCGTCCTTCTGCACAGTCTCTGGAAATAAATCATGGTGATCTGTCGATTAATAGCGCTAATAATCATTATGCGGCTCAGACTCTTTCTGTGTCTTGCGATGTGCCTACAAATATTCGTTTTTTCCTGTTAAGCAATACAGCTCCGGCATACAGCCATGGTCAGCAATTTTCGGTTGGTCTGGGTCATGGCTGGGACTCCATTGTTTCGGTTAATGGCGTGGACAAAGGAGAGACAACGATGAGATGGTACAGAGCAGGTACACAAAACCTGACCATCGGCAGTCGCCTCTATGGTGAATCTTCAAAGATACAACCAGGAGTACTATCTGGTTCAGCAACGCTGCTCATGATATTGCCATAAATGGTTTATCCGGAGCCGGATAGTGTGTTGTGGATATCTGGGATGCCCCGGGAAGTCACCTTTCAGACGGGCGGAGGGCTGGTGAATTATCCGCGATTACTGAGCAGTATGGATAATCCTTTTTCCCAGACTTGTCAGCAGCCAGCATTTATGTTCTTTTATCTGAGGGAATTTATCTCTCTGCTGTGTCGGAATATCTCAGTTATACAGAAATCAGGCAGGAATAAATTGTAGTGGAAAGTCGATGT
>ERZ1108168.578-NODE-578-length-25625-cov-6.849394_pt1 | contig 25625 bp, 22 predicted proteins | sample MGYA00403704_ERZ1108168 | MGnify/ENA primary metagenome ERZ1108168 (study PRJEB35170, sample SAMEA104062421) | human gut metagenome | biome: human gut; feature: human-associated habitat; material: faeces | place: Denmark | collected 2012-06-12 ...
CGCAAACAACATGGACATTCTCATTAGCCATTTTAATGCTCGGACTATCTGCGGGTTTTCTTGGATCCTTTGCAGAAAAAATAGGTCCTAAAAAAAGTGGCCTTCTCGCTATGTTATTCTGGGTAACCGGATTATTCGGTACGGCCTATGCACTTAGCATACATAATCTTACCTTACTCTACCTCTTCTACGGCATCATTGGTGGTATTGGACTAGGCATTGGTTATATAACACCAGTGTCTACGCTCGTAAAGTACTTTCCAAATCGCCCAGGATTTGCTACCGGCTTAGCCATTATGGGTTTTGGATTTGCTTCACTCATTGCGGGGCCTCTTATGCAATACCTCGTAGCTCAGGTTGGATTGGTAGATACTTTCATTATCCTCGGTATAATCTATCTCGTAGTTATGGGCGCCTCTTCTCTCTATTTGAAAGCACCTCAACAAAAACACCTAACTCGAACTACTAAAGATAAATCCACCATGTACGTTCATAACCATGGCATGCTAGCCAATGATGCCATGAAAACTTGGCAATTCAGTGCCCTTTGGTGGATCTTCTTTGTTAATATTACCTGTGGTATAGGCCTATTATCCTTAGCGTCCCCTATGGCACAAGAAACTATTGGTATGACACCTGCGGCAGCTGCATCGCTGGTTGGTATCATCGGTATCTTCAATGGCGGAGGGCGCATTGCATGGTCTACTATTTCCGATTACCTTGGACGAGCACAAACTTACATACTATTCTTTATTATAGAAATCGTCGCATTCTATCTACTCGCCCAAACCAATAGCGCGCTAACATTCCAAATTTTAATCCTTCTCATTATCACATGCTATGGCGGCGGGTTCTCCTGCATGCCAGCATATCTAGCTGACCTCTATGGTATACGTCAACTATCGACTATTCATGGCCGTATTCTAACTGCTTGGGGATTGGCTGGCATCGTTGGTCCTATGCTCGTATCATACTTTCACGAAGCAGGATATGGCTATACTACTGCTTTAGAATGCTTTGCCGCTCTGTTTGTAATAAATACAATTATTGCTATAGCCCTAAAATTATACGGCAAACGAGAATTACACAACTAATAACTCCATTTAAACATGAAGAAACGGCCTGACATATCAATGTCAGACCGTTTCTTCAAATTTTTACTTTAGAAGCGAAATCTGGCGTCAAAACCATTTATGCTTCACTTTGATATAAATTATATCATATCTAAACAAGGAAAGAAATCGAATCGTTTCTTTCCTTGTTTTCTTTTATAGACCTTTATTGTACATATAAATTCTTTATAGAAACATCTATAGTAACCTATGCCTTATAATCTAGCAATCTACTATAGTCGTTACAATTTATTAACTTAGAAATCCTCTAAAGTATATATAGGCAAGTATCGTTGCGCGAATGCAAGATTTTTATTGAGCTCTCTCCATTTCACCGCATCGCCAATAACATAGATATATTCTTTTGCTCTTGTAAAGGCTACATTTACATTGTTAGCGTTAACCCATTTAATAGCCCCATTAGCAGCGCCATCGCTTTGACAGCCTAACATATAAATAACAACTTTAGCTTCTTTACCTTGGAAGGTATGAACCGTACCGATATTATTATCTAACCAGTCTTTCTTATCATCCTCTTTAGTCCAATTTACAATATCATTACTAAGTGATCTTATATACTTTTTAAACCCATATGCAACACTAGTAAATGGTGTAATGATAAAAATATCTTTAAACTCCACATTTCTTGCTCGTAACTTTTGAATCAATTCAAAAGCAATTTGGCCTTGTACTTGTATATATCTATCTTTACCCGTAGTAGATTTAATATTACTTCCATCATAAGTTATCCAACAGCTCGCTTTGCATGGCTCAATAGGCTCTTTCGGATTGATAGTCTTATTAATCATAAAACCACCATAAGATAACTCATTAGCGACTGTAAACATTGGATCTTTACAGCGTCTATGAATAACGAGTGGGCACCCTACCCAAGATTCGGAGCCATCAAGATTTTTGATAATACCTGCAAATGGATTTTGAGCATCAGCTAAACTTTGTACAGACAGTTCTTTATTCCTATATTCACCAATACCTTCGCCACCAATCCTTTCTACAAACAAATCCTGTACTGTTTGTACCGGTTCAATTTGTTTAGGATCACCAACTACGATTGCTTTTTGAGCACGGAATAATGCCCCTACAAGCATATGAGGTGATGCTTGCCCCGCCTCATCAATAATGATGGTCCCCAATGAGCTTTCAGTTTTACAATTAATCAAGAACCGCTCTACTGCAGCAAAAGTGGAAGAAATAACAGGAACAGCAATCATCAAAGAATTAAGTAATGCAGGGAAAATAATATCAAGGTCAAAGTTTTTCTGTATTTTTTTCCTGTCACTTAATGAACCCCAATACGGCCTAAGTAATTGCATGTTTTTTCTGAAAGCATCACTCATAACTACAGCCTTTTGTAATTGTAAGGCATCATATAGCAAACGTTCTCTACATTCATTCAGGTAGTTACACACATATAAGAAGGCCGTATGTGCCTCTGCTCTATCCGTATCAGATGACATTACCTTTGACGCTATATCATCAAAGCAATATATCGTATCTTTACCACTAGATTTTAATGTACCTAAAATCTCTTGCTGTGTTTTTTCAGCTTCTTGAACAGTACCATCAAGCGCTTTAATATCAGCTAATAGACTATCTTTCGTTTTGATTTTAGAATCACGCTCATTAAACAACTGGTGTAATGCATCCAATTGCTGTTTAACATTTTGAAGCTCTGTAGTGTTCTCTTCAATAGCAGATAACAATGCAGGATTACTCATAGCTTTTAAAATAGACCAATTAGTAGCATTCCAAAGCTTATCAAAAATAGAGCATTGATTATTATACTCTATTAATTTAGTCTCTATACTGTTTTTATGCTCTATCAACTTCAACAAATCATCATCTAATGTATCATATTTACTTAATTGTTCATTGATTGAAAGAACGTCTTCTTGTAACTGATTCGTTTTAAGATTCAACTCTTGAATCAATTTGATATTGTCTTCATATACTGTTACATAATCAAATAATGTTTTTACAAGATTATATTGTGCCTGAAACTGCTTTTTAGCGCTTTCAAAAGCATCTTGAGTACTAGGTATACGCATAATAAAGGACATATCTGAAGATAATACATCTAATACTGGCATAAATATGTTTATATTAGACTTCTTACCAAGTCTCGCAGAAATTAGGCCCCATTGTTCATTACTCTCTGCTAAACGATCTGCTAAAAAGGTAAAATATACCTCATTAGATTTAACAAATTGATACTTCTTATCCTTAGCAAAATAAGATAAATCAACCTGTTGATCAGCGGAATCCGGATGAAATAATGTAGCCCCATTAGTCCCCTCTTCCACAGAGGAAATATTTGGCAATTCTAATGTAATATTTTCAACGGCCTTATTATTTGATGAAAGCACCAGCATGCCATATGCTGCAATATCACTAGGTATATCATAGTAAAAAGAGGTCCCATCCCTGCCCACAACCTTTTTGAAGATATCATTTACATGATTACTTTCACAAAACTTGGCAGCACGTTCAACAATATTACTAGCAATTATATCCTTCAATAACGTGGTTTTGCCTGTACCGGGAGGTCCATTAACCGAAAAGATATCTTTAGGGTTCTCCTTAGCAATATTAACAGCAATTTGCTGCATAAAGGATAAGTTAAACTTTGACGGCCATCTACCATATGGTAAAGCCTTCGGATTATACCAATTCCGCATCTGATCCGTATCTTTCAACAAATCATAATGCTCAATATCCTGATTAAGACTATTGATATAAGATAATACCTTATCATTATCTTTTAATGTATCAATGTGCCGTAAGACCAACTTTAAATCATCAAGGAAAAAGCTAGATTTTAAATCATTAACAGGCATTGTATCAGCTTTAACCAGCTGAATCTCCTCGGCCTTAAAACCACAGTAGCCATAAATATCGCCAGCACGGAACATGGTAACTCCCATAGGATCCAAGATATGCTCTTGTATATACACATTGATCACACGTGCAGCCTTATCAAGAGATACCTTTTCCTCAGAAAGATTAAAACCATCCTCGATTTCTTTAACAACCTCATCCCAGCCATCTAGCTTAATATCTTTAAACTCTACATCAGGCTGAGACATCATTTGATGAATCACCCAAATAAAAGGAGCAATTTGAAGACTGCCCTCTTTATAATCTCCATCCGCATCAACAACAAACGATGCACTATACACATTCCCTAAGTATGGTTTTTCAGGATATTCAATTTCTAATTTATCAATGAAGGCCTCTAATACTTCAGTCCCTTTAACTACACATAACAGAACAGCATGTTCATCATCTAAAACATAGTCCTTTTCATCCTTAAAATATTTAATCTTATCAATAATAGAATAATCATAAGGATAATTCGGTAACGGTACTACATACGTAGAAACACGTGAATTTGTTCTTTTCCAATAAGGTTTTATTACAGACTGTTGATAAATAGTAGTTCTATCATTTTCAGTAGTAAATAAGAGCTCTTTAATATACTTCTTAGGAATTGCTTTATATTTAGGAACTTCTTTCGGTTGCAAACATTCAAGTGAATACCAATACTTTATAATTTGCTTTGCAAAATCTTTCATCTATATCTACCCTCTCATTAGACTAATGAGAGTATTATACATGTAAAATAAAGAGATTTCATGAAAATCAAATAAAAAGGTTCCCATTAGTCAATATGTCCACTAGGACCTAAAAGCTATTTATTTTTCATATTTCGAATCTATGGTTTTAGATTTCACTAAAGGAAGATAAAAATTCTCCATAAACTTAAGGATAACACTCATAAAAAGAGTTAATATAGGGTTAAAAATATTTCTTAAATATAAATTTAGAAGAATAAGAATTCCTACAATATCATTCAAAACTATCTTTTAAAATTTGAAAATAACTCCTATAAGTTACGTTATAGAATTATAACATTACCATTTTACTTAGCTCCAATTCAATTCGTGACATTTAATCTTGGAGGAGCTATCAAAATATGCTTGATAAATCTTAAAATCTACTCTAAACTTATCTCGATTATTTTTAACTTCTCGAATTAAGGTCACTTTATCTTCTTCATTCATATTAACACCTAGTATTACCCCTTTTAATATATCTTTAGAATAATATATTTTTCTTTTTTCTGTACTATCATATCTATACTGATGATCTAAAATTAAAGCTCTTACCTCACATTCACTTTTCCAATCAATAGTCTTCTGAGTAAAAATTGATTTACATAAGCTTGCGTAATGAATCGGCCACTGTCTATCATAACGTTTATCATAAAGAAAGCACTTATTATCTTCATGAGTATACCAAAAATCCAACCATTTATCGCTGTATCTAATTAATAAAAAGAAATTAATTGGAATTATAGTTTCTTTATACTCAACATCATATAATCCTTCAACCTCATTACATCCAATACGTAAATCTTCGCCTATCCCCTCATCAAATATTAAACATATTCCTTTATGATTATCAGAATAATGCCCCCACATTGCTGAATTATCAAAAACTTTTGAAAAACATGACATATATGCTTTAGGCTTTATAATATCCATTAGTCGATCAATATACATTGATGGAAACTCTAAATAAAATAACATCAATCTAGGCTCATCAGTCTCCATAGTTTCATTTTTCTCAATTTTATTTTTCAATCTATTAAAAGCCAAATCAATTCTAAAAGGCTCTGGTAATCTTAAAATCCTTTCTTTATCAACATTATCTGGCGGTTCAAATATATCAATCAAATCCAAATTTCCTAATTTAGGATTCGGTAACATTCCACATACTGCAAATTCATCCATGATAGTTTCTAAAATATAGGGATGAACTATTTCTAGATAATACAATAATGTATTTTTATCTACTTTCCATTTTATAAGAATAGATAATACTTTTTTAACTATATCCATCTCTAATATAGTATTATAAACATTATTATAAAGCGATCTATAAAGCTCAGAATATAATATACTATCATTTATATCTATATCCAGAAAGTCTGATGTTATCTTATAGTTACCTTTACTAAATGATGCCTGCAAATATAAATCAGCTAAGCATAAAATATAGTGTTTAAATAAATTATGCCATAAAATACTATCTCCATCCCAAAAAATATTTAGAAACCCTTCCATCGGGTCATTTAGATTTTCCAATTCACTAAAATAGAAATACCTATCACGTAACTCCTTACGGTTTAATATTTGTTTAATTGTTCTATATCTATATACTTCAGACATTTTTTCTCCTTTCAATTTACTTGGGAACAGCGTAAGTTAGGTGAAGTTGTTACGATAAACCCAAAAACTGAATTACCTGACGAATTTAAGTATGTTGATTTAGAATCTGTTGTGGGAACAAATTTGTTAGGATTTCAAGTTATTAAAAAGGAAAATGCACCTTCTCGTGCTCAACGCTTAGCCTCCTATGGTGATGTTTTTTATCAAACAGTAAGACCTTATCAACGTAATAATTATCTATTCGAAAATGTTGATAAAGACATGGTGTTCTCTACCGGATATGCTCAGTTACGATCTAAATTAGACAGCTATTTTTTACTTACATTAGTTCAGAATGATAATTTTGTTAAAGTAGTTTTAGATAATTGTACGGGTACAAGCTATCCTGCTATTAATGGAAGTGAACTAGGAAAAATTACAGTTCAAATTCCTTCAAATGAAGTAGAAGCTAATCAGATTGGTAAAGTTTTTAGAGGAATAGATAAATCTATTACCCTTCATCAGTAAAAGCCATTTCTATAAATTAATCTCACGCTAATCCAGCCATAGACCTCATCACAAGATCAATGTCTCTATTTTCTAACTCTTGAATGATATGTATATACGTTTTCTGTGTCGTCGTCATACTTGCATGCCCAAGTCTTCTTGCTACGCTTGCAATCGACACTCCTGCAAAAAGTAATAAAGAAGCATGCGTATGTCGTAATCCATGAATCGAAATAACTGGTATCTCTAGCTTTTTACAATACCGTTCTAATACACCATTAATTGTTGAATTAAATACACGACCATTTACAAATATTGGCTTATCTTCGGGTAATCCTTTTATTAATTCTGAAAATTTAATAATCGTTTGCCAATCGAGTTGTATTTTTCGCACTGATGATTTATTTTTTGTCGGTAAAAATCCCCCATTGCCTTTATAATCCCACGTTTTATTTACAATTAATGATTGATGCGAAAAATCAAAATCTTTCGGAGTTAGAGCCAAAGCCTCTGAAAAACGCATTCCTGTTTTTGCTATTATCAATATTAGCCAATCCCAATTAATCTTTGGTGTCAACTTCAAGTTAACTAACAGTGTATGTAATTCAAACTGATTCAGATATTTTATTTTCTTTGCTCTTGGAGATCGCCCTTTTATAATAGCCTTTCGTGTTGGATCCCTATCAATGAGCCCTTCATCCACCGCATCCAATATAGCTGCTTTAATCTGATGGTGAAAATCCATTGTTGTCTGCCGTTCATGACATTCTGCATAATCGTTCAATAACTGTTGATATGATATTCTATTTAATTGTGAAAGCTTTAATGTAGGTACTAATCGCTTTAGCCATAATAATGTTATTTCGTATTTTCGCATTGTTACATCACGAATAGCACCTTCTTTATAAATTCTTATCCATTTCTCATAATAAATATGAAATAGTTCGGATTTTTCCTCTATTGTTAACATAGTTCTACCCCACCATTTACACTGTTCCCACATAGAAATGGCTCTTGCTGATGAAGGGTAATAGAGTTCTCAATTTCTCTAAAAATATTGTATATTTTCTCCTGTTCTAAAATATTTTTGGGATATGTTATATCTATAGTAGCTAAGTCTCCTAAATATATTCCCGGTTGCGCAGAAACAACTTGTTTGGTCTGTAACTGATTTTGAAATCTATCTGTATTAATTAAAGTATATAAGAATCCATTATTTAAGTTTGAGTTGGGTCTTAAGAATGCTACACTACGTTGAAATGTAACCTTCGTTTTCAAATTAAAAATAGCCGTTTCCCCAATAGATCCTACTATAGTCAAAAGGATATCTCCAATCTGTAATTCATAATTTTTGTGTATTACATTATAATCGTCCCAACTAATAATTCGATCATCAGGCATAATATTTATTCGCCCATTTTTTATATTTTTTGCACTTAATAAGTATACGCCTGCATCAGTGTTTTTATGCGTACCATGACTACCATCTTTAAGTAATATTAATAGATCACCTAACTTACGCTGTTCCCAAGAATACAAAAAGAGGTAGAAAAGTCCTATTCAGTCTTTTCTACCTCTTTTCCTTACATTTTGACACCTAATAGGGCTAATTGTTCGGCTATTTCTTTTTCAAGTTGTGCAATTTCTTGGTTATCTTGCTCAATCATACGATTGATTTCATCAAGATCAATTTCTTCTTCTTCCTCAAAAGTATCAACATATCTAGGAATATTTAGATTATGGTCATTCTCTTTGATTTCTTCGATAGATGCAACGTGTGCATATTTATCAACATCTTTTCTATTTCTGTATGTTTCAATAATTTTACTAATATTTTCATCACTTAAATTATTTTGATTTTTGCCCTTTTCGAATTCATTACTAGCATCAATAAATAGTACATCTCGAGTTGTGCGATTTTTCTTAAACACAAGAATTGTTGTAGGGATACTTGTGCCATAGAACAAATTAGCCGGTAAACCTATCACCGCATCAAGATAATTCTTTTCTATAATAGTTTGGCGAATCTTACCTTCTGCCGCACCACGGAATAGAACTCCATGAGGTAAAACGATTGCCATTGTACCTTCATTGTTTAGATGATATAAACTATGCAATATGAAAGCATAATCTGCTTTAGAGGCTGGTGCTAATTTACCATATTCACTAAAGCGTGGATCTTTAAGTTTACTTTCATTATTATCCCATTTGGCAGAGTATGGAGGATTCGCAACAACCGCATCAAAGGAACGTGGTCTGTCGATACCATCACGGTCAGGACCATCTGGCCAATCACTTTCAAGAGTATCAGCATTATTTAGTGTCATATTATTATAAGTAACACCATGCATCATCAAGTTCATTCGGGCCAAGTTATATGTTACCGTATTTAGCTCTTGCCCGTAAAAGCTAACCGCACCTTGACGAGATCCATCAGGCAATTCATTACGAACTGTCAACAGTAATGAACCGGATCCCATCGTAGGGTCATAGACTGTGAAAGTATCAGTTTGCGATTGTATATTACCAGTAACAATTTTAGCCAAAATTTGACTAACTTCATGAGGTGTATAGAACTCCCCACCTTTTTTACCAGCATTAGCTGCAAATTTACCAATTAAATACTCATAGATCTCACCAAGTATATCTTTACCATTTTCATCTTTATACTCGATTTCGTCGATTTTAGTAACAACTGCATTCAAAGTCTTAGTTCTACCTGCTGTCGTTGATCCAAGCCCAGAGTCACCAAGATTGATATAGTTAAAAATACCTCTAAAATCTGCTGCAGCCTCTTTATTAATTTCAGCATTCTTATTAAAGTTTTCAAATAATCGTTGATAATCACTCGGAATAACGGAACTATTATGAATACTTTCAGTTAAAGAAGCCCATGTATCCTCAGGATTAATAGCATATCCTAATGTACCAGCAATATCAATTAAACAAGCCTCTAATCCTGCGTCTTCAACAAGTTCCTTATATGCCTCATTAACAGATTTGCCGTCTGAAATATCAACCAAGTCATTATTAACCAAGTACTCTTCTTGATGAATGGAAAGATATTTATAGAATAAAAATGGAAGAATGTAGTCTTTAAAAGAACTTGCATCCATTGTGCCACGCAAATCATTGGCAATCGCCCATAATTGGCTTGAAATATTCTGTGCTTTTGATTCTGCCATACAAAATCTCCTTTATTTATACAAACATCTGTTGAAGTAATGCTTTCTTCTGTAATTGTAAGTGATCTAACTTACGCTGATGAAGAGTAATTAACTTATTAAAAGTTTTAATTAAATCAGCTATTTGATTTTGCTCTTTTACTGTTGGTATTTTAATACTATATTTTTTAAAATCTACAGTAGTAAAACTAGCCTGATTTACCGCAGGTTTGGTTATAGAAGCAATATAATTTTTATACGAATTCAAAAATGTTAAGGAATAAATAAAATAAGGATTATATTCATCATTAACTTTGCAACGTAATATATTTGTAGTATATATAGTATCTCTTTCTGGCCTTCTAGTTACATATGCTGCAGTACCCATTTTTGCTTCACTATTAATAAAATTAATTAAAATATCACCTTGTTCAATTAAATAGTTATTAGTATTAGCACCTTGAGGATCATTTTTATACCAATATTTTATATCATCAACCAAATTTAATTGACCATCATTAATATTATTTGCACGAACTACTGGCAGTCCAATGTCATCATTACTTAACATTCGTGACAAACCACTTTTTACCTCAGCAAATATATCGGAAAACTCACGCTGTTCCCAAGCATCAGTAAATCCAGGGAAACGAAGTTCAGGATATCGTTCTCCATTTTTCGGAAAAAGTTTCTGAAGTAACGCTTTTTTCTTTAATTTGAGATTATCTAACTTACGCTGATGAAGGGTAATACCCAAATCAATATTCCTTAAGAAAATTCCTAACAAGCTTTGTTCCTCATTATTTGGCAAACTTATCTCAAGTTCCATAACTTTATTTTTTGAAATATTATACCGTGATATACCTTGAGCAAGAATTTTAATCTTATCTCGCATATATGGCGCACGTAATGAATACCCTAAAAAATATGGATCAATTTTTTGATTAGGTCTAAAACCAAAACAAAAGCTATTTAAATAAATATTAGGCGTATGTCCAAGCCATACCGAGGACATGCCAACTTCTTCTGGTGTTTCGGATGAGGTAGTAAATAATACATCCCCATATTTCACCTCATTTTGTGTTGTATCTATTTCTACCTTATCAGTCATAGTTATATCAGAGACTGTATTTTGAAATACGTTTAAATATGTAATATATTGTGCCTCACCATGCCCAAAATCTTCTTTCGTTTTACCTGATAATCCTGTATATGTTGAGCCAATACTACCTAACTTACACTGTTCCCAATCTTCCGTAAATCCCGGAAATCGTAATTTAGGTACTCTCCGTTTTTCTTTACTCATCACAACCTCGCTTTCCCTTTATCATAACAACACTACCTTTCATTAACATACGAATCTGCAAATTTATATAAAGCTGCTACAAGTTCATTACCATATTTAATCTTATTAAGACTTACAATATCTGTATCTTGTGCTTTTGCTTGATATTCCGCACGAGCGTCTTTTTTTAATTTACTAATTCTACCTGTACCATCTAAATCCTGCTTACCAGCTGTATGTCGAGAAAATAGATCTAATATTTCATCATTACTGATAACATCAATAATGCCCCATTTTAAACGAAAATCAAAAATATCGTCTTTCATAATCATCGTATTTACATCTTCGATGACTTCCAAACTAGTTAACTTTACAGGATATTGGATAGTCTTTCCTTCTGGAGGATACGTACCTTTATAAATTGCATCAACCGCATTATTAATTTTCTTTGCATATTGGCGATCATCTAAAGCCATTGCAAAGTCATTAATTTTTTCACGATAATCTGCAGCTGCATCCATACGTTTTTCATGAACAGCATTCATTAATGCTTCTATCAATTCAGTAAGATAGTCATAGTTAACACTAATTTGTTTTACATGTATCATGCGTAGCTGAATTTGAGCAACCGGTACATCATGATTTTCAGCAATACGCTCTTTCAAATCGTTATACAAAGATGTCGTTAACATTTCTTCTTGTTCAGGTGTCATCCCTAGCAAGGTAACAAGTTCATCTGGATTATCATAGTCAAAACCGATGTCTTCTCCATTAACAACATCCGGATCATATTGTTTTAGCTTTGACATTCCCGCGCTATATGTACGCATAAGATTAAACATTTCTTCTTGCTTAGCTTCACTAGCAGGAACCTCTGTAAAGTTATCCGTCATATCTGCAAGACGATTTACCACTTGTTTTACTTCTTCAAATTGTTCTTTGAAAGGTTTGGCTAAAACACCACTATCAACTAAAACTTTTGTATCTACTAATGTGTCTTGTACATCAGCAGAGTGTTTATTCGCATAAATACTCAAAGCTCGATTCATGAGCTCTTCGTTCTTAGTTGGCCATCTGTAATTGACTACACGACCCCATGGCTTGCCTTGATTATCGGCAATACGATTTGTTCTTGAGTAAGCCTGAATTAACATTGCATCCTTTAATGTACGATCCACGTAAAGTGTATTTAGCTGCGGTGCATCAAAACCAGTCAATAATTGATCTACAACGATAACAATATCTAAATATTGTCCATCTTGTGCTGTACGATTTAAGCGTGTTATTAAATCTTGTGTATAACCCGATACGTCATCTAGACCAAAACTAGTACTAAACATTTTATTGTAATGTTTCATAGCACGTAATAGACCGTCATTTGTAGTTAATTGGTTATCACTATTATTGGTGCTCATGCTGAAAGTAATACCAACTTTTAGTGTAGGAAGCCCTTGCTCTTGACGTTCTTGATTCACTCGTTCAAATTCATCAAAGTACATTAGTGCCATTGGTGTGCTTGGTCTATTTCCACCTACATGTGTAGTAAGCATAGCGTTATAAGCACCATCATTAGAACGATTTCGCCAATTTTTAAAGATATCTTCTACAACTAATTTTACGTGATCAATATTATTATCATAGAAACTTGGTTCTATCATATCATCCATATCATTATCAGTAAGATTAGCAATCTTTCGTTCAATATCTAGTTCATTCCAATCAGAGTATTTTTCTTTATAGAACTTTGGTAAGTATTCAAGTTTCATTTTGTCTTCGGCAATCGTAGTTTCAAAATCTACCTTGAAACCTAATACATTTTTATCTGCAATAGCTTCACGAATTGTATACGCATGTAACAACTTACCAAAGACCTCATGTGTCTTAGTACCTTTTTTACCGACCACCTTATCAAACATAGGTGTTCCTGTATACCCAACCCAAGCAGCACCTTTGAATACTTTTTGTAAGTCCTCAAAGCTTTCACCACCGGTAGACCTATGGGCCTCATCGACAATAAATACAAAGTTCTTATTAGGTACTACAAAGTCTTTACGATTAATAAGAGTATTTAGTTTTTGTACAGACGTAACAATGATGCCATACCCTTTTTCATTTAATTTTTTCTTTAAGGCTGAAGTATTCTCTGTTCCACCAACGGTATCAAATTGTTTGCCATCAATATCAATAGAACCTTCAGGGTCATATGCCTTATAATTTGCTTCAGTTTGTTTCGTTAATGCGATACGGTCAACGACGAATATAACCTTATCTACATTTGGCATGCGACTTGCCAGCCAGGCAGTTTTAAAACTAGTAATCGTTTTACCAGATCCTGTTGTATGCCAAATATAACCTAATTTATTAATTGGTAAATCGAAATCAGCGCGTTTTAATTCATTTAAAACTGCTTTTGTTGCATATACTTGATAAGGACGCATAACCTTAAGCATTTGTTTATTCTTAGTACCGTCAAGAATAGTAAACAATGTAGACATTTGATGTGCCATCGGTATGCTAAGGAACATGTCTGCAAAGGTAGTCCAATTACGAACAACTTTGTTATCATTAGGGTTCTGCCATTCAAAAGCAAAGTCTTTATTAAACAGATCGGCCGTAGTATTCGCCATATATTTAATTCTATTTGGCGTCATTGCAACTAAAATTTGAACTGTTGAGAAAATATCACTGTATTGTTTCTCTTGAATATATTGATGCATTTGATTTAATGCTTCATCTACATGATGTTTAACAGATTTTTCCTCAATTTGAATAATAGGTAAACCATTAATGAGTAGCGTTGTGTCAAAACGGCGTTCTGGACGACCCGCAATTTGCGGCTCTCGCTTAATTTGACTAACTACTTGATAGACAGTATTACCTGCCCCAATTTGTTTTTGATCAAATACGGTTAAAAATACATGGCGACCATCATCTAGATCGACCTCTACTTGGGATACACCATTAATACCATATAGAAACTGTCCTGCTTGATATGGTGTATACAGTTCATTAATCACCTTTTGAACTTGTTTAAATTCCGTATCGCTTAATGGTTGTGTCAGTTGATTTTGATTCAATTGGTACAAAATTTTGCGGAAGTTATCCCAAAGTGCCTCTGTTGTTTTTATCGTTGGCTCATACTTCCAGAGTTTACTTTTATAAACTTTCATATTTCCGTAAGCATCTATTGTATCAGCAATTTGATTAGACTTAGCTGCATTAGTAACAATCCCAGTTGATAATTGCTCAATTAATTTATTTTCAAATTCTAGCTCTGTCATATTAGCTTACTCCCTGTAACATAGTAATTGCTTTACGATATGTATTATCTGCCACACGCTGTTTTAATGCTCTTAGTCGTAATTGTTTAAAATAAATATCCCCCATAATACGTTGTGTTTCAATAGATGGTAATTTTGGTAACTGGATTTCTTTTAATAAGCTAAGACTATATCGTACAACCTGACTCCCTTGTAAGTTCTGTTTGAACTGCTTTTTAATTTTAGGATTTTCATTAATTAAATAAGCCATAAACTTTTTATCTATAGGCGTATTTAACGGCTCCATCCTAACATAGTTTTGAGTAAAAAGATAACCTTCATGATCGCTGGTAACGAGGGTAGCAATGCCAGATATTGTACTAAATATTAAATCTCCTGCTTTAAGAGTAGAGCCTTTATATTCTGTACGAATTTGTTTTCTATCACTCATAGCGCCAGGTACTCCAGTTAAATCTTCATATAATTCGTTCTGCCCATACAAGGTATATAGCACTGCATCTTTACTAGTGCTTTCCTCTAATCGATATTGTGATATCCCTGTATTACTATGAAACATATCTTTAATATACACTATGTCACCTCTTCCTCAAAAATAGTTTTCATTTTATATTTATTTTTGCATGTAAAAAAATTACACTGTACATCTTTTAACTTAAGTATACAGTGTAATTCATATAAAAGCAATTATATTTTTGTAATTTTTTAAAATGCAATTCTATTTCGTCATTTGTTGATATTTACTAAATTCAGTCTTAGCTACATCAATCATCTTTCTATATAGAGCCTGATTAGATTGCATATCTGTATAGCGAATAAACTCACCCGTTTTATCAAATGGTTTAGATTCTGCAACAAACGGATTAACATAAGAAGCTACACCAGCTTCTCTCCCAATAATTAATGTATCATGATATGGATTTACATAAAACAGATAGTAAGTACCTAAATGACTTCCTCCAGATGAACAATAGGCCACAGGGACTAACACATAATCCTTAAATGTGCGCATAGAATATGCTACAACTTCAGATACAACACCATCATTCATAGACATATCTGCAACAACCCAACCATTGTGAGGACCATATCCCTCCCCTTTACCAACTAGCTCAGATGTTCTTGCCTGACAACTAAAAGTTGTTATGTAGATAGCTAGTAACATTAATAAAAATTTTCTCATTTTAATTTTCCCACTTGATTCATTCAAATAATTTTTACATTATTATATTCTAGAATACTCTGCAAAAGTATGAGTAGTTTCATTTTCAATAATCATATAATTAGGATTATCATCTGCTATAGTAATTTGATCAATATATCTTCCACCAAACAAAGAAACTCTGATATAAGTTTTCCCGTCTATATGATTTATATCTTTAATAGTATAATTTGCTTTGCCTAAATTATGAGTGTCTACATGTAAATAATAACCACTCTTAGATATCCATGATCCTTGCATAGTAAATGCATCTACAGCTAATACTGTGAAACTGCATAAAACCAAAAATATTGATAATAGTAAAAATTTATAATATCGCATAGTTTCTCCTTACTGATAAACAAAATATTTTTCTACTTAGTATTCTTAATATCATAGGTAACCATTTCTTTTGGCATCTTAGCCCCTAGTCCACTTTGGAATGTATTATAGTAATCCTTATTGTTATTAGTATCTACATATTGCACAATATCCCGCAAATCTTTTGTCAATAGATTACTATTATTAGACATAATAAAGTGTGTATATACATATTGTTTGTCATGAGATATTAACATATACAAAGTTGTTTTAGGGCGCTTAATTTGCAAGTATACAGATGGCATAGCATCATTCCATACGGTAGCAAATTGAATTGGTTGTCGCATCGAATATTTGTCAGACATAATGATACTTCGTACAACTTTTGGGAATATATTCTCTAGATGCTGCATATCAGTATCTGCTATTGGCATTACCATAATCCCTTCTTTATAATGGTCGCTATCATGTATGTACATATACGAATCGCTTTTATCTACTCGTACCATTTTACTTGTTTTTAGTGTTAAAAATGTAAAATCATTAATTTTTAATGTCTTACTTTTAGAAAGGATATCCTTAGCTGGCTCAATAGATGGTAGAACATAGTTGACCAAAGGTGACATTATAACTTCTTTAGTATTCTCTACACCTTGTTTCTCCAATGAATTCAACTGTTTTTTAGGTGTCAAATTGTAACCGATATGATAGGAAATTGTAGGTGTATCCTTCATTGTAAAATTGATACTCCCTACCATCGGAGTTCCCTTAGCATATGTTACATCCCATGTAGCTTTTTCTATAGTAGGATACATAAATTTATCAGCATATAATGAAGGATTAGGTGCTTTATACACCCCAGCTGTTTTCTCTGCAATAGCTTTCATATCATCAATAGTCAACTTGTTATATGAAATATTGCTATCTTCCCAATTATTTCCAGCTGGTTGATGTCGTAATTCATAGGCCATAATCCCATTAGGACTCATAATCATTGCCTGTTTGAACGCAGAAGTGCCATCTGAAATTTTTTCAGTATTGCCATACCGACTTGGATATGGCATAGTAAATTTTATATTTGCTCCATCCTCCTTTAAAATAAATACTGTTGAAGAAAAATTTAGTGAATGGTTTAACTCACGATTTGAATAAATTACCTTATCTAAATCTATATCACCATTACCTACCACTGCTTTGGGCATATAATCTTTTATCTCTGCTTCAACCTCACGTTCCATCTTGTGTACATCTAAATCAGTCTTGCGATAATTTTGATATGCATCCTTTGATATTGTAGGATCCGCACCTGGTATATTAATATCAATCGCATGACTTCCTAACGTAACACAGCTAAAACATAGTGTAGCCATCAATATACGTTTCATAATAGACTCTCATCCTTTCACATAATGCCTCTCAAATAGTATATATGTATAGAATATCATATTTTAGTTGACATTTAGTAGTACAATATAAGTATAGAAATGAGGAGGTGATACCTATGAAGTTTACAAAACGTATGATTGTCATGACGCTTTTAGCCGTGACAGCGGCTGTATCTACAGGATTTGCTTATGATTATGTATGCAATGGATCACAAGCAAATTGCAATACCAATGCTCAGTATAAATGTAATGCAGATACTCAATACAATTGTAATACAAACGCTCAATACAACTGTAATAATAACAATACAGTTTGTAACAATACTAGCCAAAGTTACTGTGGTCAAAACTCTAATACTAGAGGATGTGGCGGATATAGAAGATAATATGATAAGTACACTAAAAGCCTATAGTACTGTATATGTACTATAGGCTTTTATAGAGTTTATAACAAGAATACTATTTAATGCATCAATGTACTGATAAGACACAATTTAAAGCTACACTTGTATTAGGAGTTCATGCGATTAAAGTATTCAATGGCTTTTGGTGTAAAACCAATATAGATATTACCAGCTGCGTACGGTCCTAATTCATATGGTTGGTATACTAGATCAATGTTCCCCTTACCGCGTAAGCAATAGTTATCGGTTACATATTTTACACTCCATCCACTTGGAATATAGCTCTTTGTATGATTACCTGTATAATAACTTAATACATGGGATCGTAAGCCGTTATCCAATTGTGCTGCATTCGCAATTTTTATATAGTTATATAATGGAATGCGTTGACCTGTTACTTTATTATATACAAGACCTCTTGTATTATACATACCATGAGCAGCTCCGGCGTAGTAATAATAGGTAGTTAGTAGGATTGAAACAACTTGACTATCCTCATAGGTAACCTTATAGTTTTGAGAAACTTGATAAATATGTTGGTTGTAATACATATCCTTTGCTTCGAGTACATAATTTGCAATATCTGTATTAATAACTCTTTGAGCATAAGCATGATCTGTATAAACTAAAGGATACTTTAAATCTAAATTTACATCTGATTGACTGCCTGTAACAACAGTTGCATACGTTGGTACAGTTAACATAACACCTAACATAGAGGTCATACATAGCTTTTTAAAGATTCCCATAATAATGTCTCCTTTTACAAGCACCTTAAATAGGTTTATTACTATGTTAGTTCTACAAGCTATAATAAAACTCCTCTTTTATATTTTACTTTTTTGATAGTTTATTTCACTTTATAAAACAGCTAAAACGATTTAGTATTTTACACTAAAGTATAAATGTAGCTATATCATACTTTCACCATACAAAAAAGGACCCTCCAAAGAGAGTCCTTAATCTGTATTATTATGCTATTAAGCGTTTTTAGCTACTTCCATAAACTCATTTATCTTATTTCTTATGAAGAGTCATATTTTCAAAAGTTGTACCATAAGCTTCTTTAAAGATATAGTTACCTACAACATATTTAGGATCATGCAAAGCTACATCAACGTATTGTTCTGGAATATTGCCGAAATTACCTAAAGCCACACCTTCATAATTAAAATCTTCCACACTATTTATTGTTAATTTCATACCAGAGCTAGCTTGTTTAGCATATATAAGAAGTGAATAGTCTTGTGCATACTGTGGAGTACGTAATACGCTGGCTACAGAATGGTTTATATCATAACGATAAGTAACTAAAACCTTGTGAATATATGAGTTAGTTCTACGACTATTATTATTTTCAACCTCATATACAACTGCCTGTGCTTTATAAATAAACTGGTTCTCTTCTATTCTTTTAATGGAACTCTTATCTACAAAATACGTAATGGCATTTTTCCCTGTAAGAATAGGAATATTATTCTTATCATTTTTAATAGCTTCCATCGATATAGCTTGGATTTGTAATGGTATTACTATACATGCTAACAATAACATAGAAAATAACTTTTTCATTAATTTAAATCCTCTCTTTTAATATTATCACACACATTATATGTATAGGATATCATATTATAAAAATATTGATAATCTATTACTTTCACCACATAAAAAAGGACCCTCCAAAGAGAGTCCTCAATGTATATGGTTATACTATTAAGCGTTTTTAGCTACTTCAACAAGTTTAGCGAATGCTGCTGCATCGTTAACTGCCAAGTCAGCCAACATTTTACGGTTAACTTCAACGCCTGCTTTAGCTAAACCAGCGATGAAACGGCTGTAAGTTGTACCGTTGATGCGAGCCGCTGCGTTGATACGAGCAATCCACAATTGACGGAATTCGCGTTTTTTCGCACGACGGTCACGACGAGCGTAGTACAACGCTTTCATTACTGTTTCGTTAGCTTTTTTGAACAAACGGGAACGTGTACCGCGGTAACCTTTAGCTAATTTTAAAATCTTTTTATGACGTGCATGAGCTGTAACGCCCTTTTTCACTCTTGCCATTGTATATTCCTCCTAAATTACGATGTATCGATCTAATAGTTAACGATTAAGCGTATGGTAAGCATTTAGCTACGCGTTTGTGGTCAGCTTTTGCAACCAATGTAGCTTTACGTAAATTACGTTTACGAGCTGGAGATTTTTTCTCAAGAATGTGGCTTTTGAAAGCTTTCGCACGCTTGAATTCACCAGTACCAGTTACTGCGAAACGTTTAGCCGCTGCGCGACGAGTTTTAATTTTTGGCATAATATAATCCTCCCAATACCTTATTTACTTACTAAAATCATGGTCATGTTACGACCTTCTAATTTAGCTGCTTTTTCAATAGACGCCGTTTCTTTGAGTTCTTCAGCAAAACGTGTCAACACTGCCATGCCTAGTTCTGGATGTGAAAGTTCACGACCGCGGAACATAATGGTTACTTTTACTTTGTTACCTTCACCCAAGAATTTGGATGCGTTTTTCATTTTTACGTAAAAGTCATGGTCTTCAATATGTGGACGTAATTTGACTTCTTTCAAAGTTACGATTTTTTGTTTCTTTTTCGCTTCTTTCTCCCGTTTTTGTTGTTCATAACGATATTTACCGTAGTTCATAATGCGAGCTACTGGTGGTTTAGCGTTAGGCGCAATCTCCACAAGATCAAGATGCTGTTCTTCAGCCAATGCCAAAGCCTCACGGCCAGACATAATACCGATTTGTTCGTTTTCAGGACCTACGACACGAAGTTCACGAGCACGAATCTCTTCATTAATGCGTGGTGTATCCTTGCTAATAGCGTTCACCTCCAAGAGAATAAAAAAAACGGACGGCAAACACCATCCGAATAGAATTCTCTATATTAACCTCATACTTCTTGGTATTAGGTGAGTGGCGGATGGCCTCTGCTTCATAAATCACTTAATTATAATAACAAATTAGATAATGAAAGTCAACAACAATCTTAAGTTGCTCTCAGCAATTTATTATTACAACTCTTACAGTATAACAGAGATTATAAGTTCTGTATATAGGTATACTTACTGACACCTATCCCCCTTTATGTATACAATATTTCTATAATATAATTATTAATTCTATAGAAAAAATACGATACAATAATATATATAATATATTCTACCTAAATAGGTATTATCTAAATAGGTATTATCTAACTAGATATTATTTAACTAAACATTATCTAACTAAACATTATCTAACTAGGTATTATACAGTAATAGGTATTACACAAACTGAAAGGGGTTTTATCATGAGTGTAACAACTAGTTCGCCTCCGCAAAAGGCTCGTACAACAGTTCAAAATATTGGCCTTATTCTCGCCTTTATTGTTCTAGGTAGTATTTTATTATTGCCTACGCCAGAAACATTATCTACCGGTGGTCATCGCATGATTGGTGTCCTCGCCTTTGCTATCATCTTGTGGATGACATCGGCTGTATCCTATCCGGTAAGTGCGACCATGATTACGGCACTCACTGCCTTATTACTAGGCTTCTCTCCAAATCCAGAAGCGCCAGCGAAAGCTATGGGCACAGCCAATGCCTTAAAGCTGATTATTTCGGGTTATTCTTCCCCTGCGATGATTCTCGTAGGTGCAGCTATGTTTATTTCCGTAGCCATGCGTAAAACAGGTCTCGATCGCCGCATTGCTATGCTCGTATTATCTAGTGTAGGTACAAAGGTAAGCCGTATCTATTTAGGTGTTATTATTACAGGTCTTATTCTCGCCTTCTTTGTACCAAGTGCAACGGCTCGTATCGCTTGTTTGGCTCCAATTATTATCGGTATCGTCGAAAACTTAGGTATTGAACGTAAAAGCCGTGTAGCAGCGCTACTCATGGTAGGTGCCGTACAAGCAGATACATTTTGGAATATTATGATTCAAACAGCAGCCGCTCAAAACCTCGTAGCTGTTGGGTTTATGCAAACACAGATGAATACATCTGTAAGTTGGATTGATTGGCTCACAGCAGCTGCACCGTTCTCCATAATTATGGCTATTATTACCTACTTTGTAACGCAAGCTTTTATCAAACCAGAGTTTAAAGAGCTCGTTGGCGGTGATGTACAACTCGCTAAAATGCGTAAAGAAATCGGTCCAATGACATTTGATGAAAAGAAACTATTATGCATCTCTATTGGTTTATTAGCATTGTGGGCCACAGGGGGTAAACTACACTCTATCGATACTACAACAACTACGATTATTGCAATTGCCTTATTCTTCTTCCCTAAAATTGGCATTATGGACTGGAAGTTTGCACAGCCAAATATCGACTGGGGATCGATTGTTATGTTTGGGGCTGGTATAGGACTTGGTTCCGCATTACTAAAAACAAAAGCTGCTACTTGGCTCGCACAAGTATTCGTAAATGCTTTCTCCCTTGAAACGGCAAGCGTATTCCTTTTGATTTCTATTATGGCTACCTTCTTGATTTTAATCCATCTTGGATTTGCATCAGCTACAGCTCTATCGTCTGCCATGATTCCTATCGTAATATCCATCGTTATGGGACATTCCGCAGAAGGACTTAATCCACTCGGTGTAACAATGCTCATGCAATATGCAATCTGCTTTGGTCTGGTATTACCAGTAAACTCACCACAAGGCATGGTAGCTTACGGTACAGATACATTCGACGTAAAAACATTTATGACTACAGGCATTCCATTAACCATCATCGGCTATATCATGATGCTCGTATTTGCACTCACATACTGGCACTGGATCGGAATTGCATAAAATTAATTAGCTATCAGAATCCTACAATTTCTTATTACCGGAAATTGTAGGATTCTTAATTTTAGCAGTTTAATTCCTATACTTATATACTAATGTTTTAATACAATGCTTATTATCTAACCTCTTTAAACATTAAGCTACCATATTTAATCTGAACAGATTAGTCTACTTTTTCCTGACTAAAATGGCTAAGTACATATGATAAGTTTGATTTCATTTCTCCCTTTTTACGCATACACATAGCAGAAAATGTATTCCCTAAGACTTTATCATGTACCACTTGTACCTCTTCAAATAAAGTCTTTCCTTCATAGGTCAAAGCTAAGCATTTAGATCGTTTATCATTTGGACAAGTATCACAATTAACTAAGCCTTTTTTCGCTAGATTTTTAACGACTTCAAACAAATTACCATATGACATGCGTAATTCATCTACTATAAAGCCTAATGTTGGACTACAAGATGATACATAGACAAACTCTAAAACATTGTACTGCATGGGTGTTAAACCAAAGCGTTTTAGTGTGGCCACTTCCCTATCATGAATCACCGTATATATACGCTCAAATAAAAACCATAACTGCTTATCCTCTGGTAAAAATACATCTCTAGGCACTTTTTTTGCCAACTTTAACCGTTTTCCGTATCTCACAGCCCGCTCTAATCGATTAAAACGTTCCTCGCTCTCACTAACCTCACGCAAACGTAATCGCGCCACTTCGATCACTCCTTCTCCATATATATACATACAAACAAAAATATTCTAATTCTAATAAAAATAAATAGAGATATTAATAGGCATATTAAAATTCATATTTATATTCTTATATATGAATATTCTCATAGATACTCATAGATATAAATATAAATATAGACATAAATATTGATATAAATAGAAATATTTTTATATCTATTGCTATTTAGAAATTATCGGTTAAACCTATTTACTATTTCTACCATACATAGCCCATTTTAGAGATACTACCAGTTAAAAATAAATATTTTTAACTGGTAGTATCTCTAAAATGACATATATCTACCTTTAACAAAATTAGTTTTAATTGGTAGTATCTCCAATAATTATATGAAAGGGAAATCTTGCGTTATACTTTACATCAAAAACTAAATATCCCAGAATATTATTCGACACTTTTTGTTAAGTTCCTGCAAGTAACTTCATGATTTATAAAATAATAGTTCCATGAATATAAAAAGCACCGTCTAAATGATATGTACCCCCCTTTACTGGACAATCAGTAAAGGCGGTACATATCAAAGACAGCGCTTAGTTAACTATTAAAGCTTAATAAAATAGATATCTTTATTTTATTAATCTCATTTACCTATTCTATTTATTAAATTAATTTGCCTATTCTAGTTCCTTACCTTTTAGTTCAGGAATCAAGAATACGGTTGCCAATATATCGATTACATAGATAATAGCCAAGAATGCAATTGCCACTTGGTATGAGTACACTGAAATAATCATACCTACTACCATTGGGCTAAAGCCACCTACGGCACGACCAATGTTAAATAACACGTTTTGAGCCGTTGCACGAGCACTTGTTGGATAGGCTTCTGCCATTAAGGCACCATACCCACCCATCATACCATTTACAGAGGCCCCTAGAATAGCGCCGGCAAATAGCATAGCTGTTGGATCAGATAGTTGAGAATAAATCAAAATAGATGCCACAGCACATACTTGGAACAAGATAAATGTTGGTTTACGGCCAATTTTATCAGCCAATCGTCCGAATAACCAAATGCCGACCATCATACCACATACAGTTACGGCAGTCCACAGACCCGATTTTGTAAGGGAAAACCCCTAATTGCTTACTCAAGAAGTTAGGCAACCAGATCATAATACCGTAGTAACCAAAGTTTTGAACAGATGTTAAAATAGCAACACCTATGGAGGTCTTTGTAGTTCTTACATCTTTTACTAATAGCTTGAATGAATTCGTATGGGAATGTTCCTTAATTTCTTTATTTTGAACAAAGATTTCTGGTTCATGTAATTTCGCACGGAAGATCCAGGCCACAAAGGCAGGAATAATGCCAACCATGAACATACCACGCCATCCAATATAAGGAAGTAATACGGGTGTTAACAGTGCTGCAGCCAATACGCCTAACTGCCAGCCGATGGCAACATAGCTTGTTGCCTTTGCACGGTGTTGTGCCGGCCATGCTTCAGCTGCTAAGGCCATACCAATGCCAAATTCACCGCCTAAGCCGATGCCGGCAATTGTCCGATATATGAGAAGATCCCAATAGCCTTGTGCAAAAGCACATAGACCAGTAAATACAGCAAATAACACAATAGTCCATGTCAACACACGAACACGACCAAACTTATCTGACAAGGTACCAAAGATAAAGCCACCGATTACGGCACCTACCAAGGTCCACGTCACAAGAGAACCCGCTTGACCTGTGGTCAAGCCTAAGTCCCCTGAAATCAAGGTCAGCATAAAGCCGAGAATCAAGAGATCAAACCCATCCATGGCATAACCTATAGATGAACCAATAACAGCTTTCCAACCGTATGAATTTACTTCTTTCATAGTCATTTCCTTTCGCTACTCACAGGTAACAATTAAAGAGAATATAATAATAAAATCCCCCTCATATAATCTCACCACTAATAAATTATACAGACTAATTATAATTGTGCAAGATGTGAGGGGGATTTTTATCAATATAAATAGCTAGACAGTAGATAATTAATTACGTTCTTTAATTTCAATCTTAATAGAATTAAAGAATTCTTCGAATGGTACAGAACCTAATTCATCACCACCGTGTTTACGAACGTTAACTGTGCCTTCTTCAACTTCTTTATCACCCACAACAAGCATGTAAGGAACTTTTGCCATTTGTGCTTGGCGGATTTTATAGCCGATTTTTTCACTGCGAT
>ERZ1108168.579-NODE-579-length-25595-cov-11.005521_pt1 | contig 25595 bp, 22 predicted proteins | sample MGYA00403704_ERZ1108168 | MGnify/ENA primary metagenome ERZ1108168 (study PRJEB35170, sample SAMEA104062421) | human gut metagenome | biome: human gut; feature: human-associated habitat; material: faeces | place: Denmark | collected 2012-06-12 ...
CGGTGCAAATTTCGCGCCGTTTTTTGTTGAATTTGTGAGCTAGATAAGCTATAATCCCGAGTTTGACAGTTAATAAGCATCAAAGCACCGGAAAGCCTTTAAATAAAGGAATTTCGGTGCTTTTGTTCAATTTAGAATGTTGTATGGAATTAAGCTTTCAATAATTTTTTTATGATTTTTGTCAAATCCTTAGGTTGATAGTACTTTCTGTCAAGAAGCAGCGGCATGTCCTTTTCTAAGGCAGTCAAGGTATTGCTTCCCTGATAAACTGCTATATAGTAGAGATCATGAACATTGACGACATTCATATTATTCAGTGTTTTAATCAGCTGATCGGTGGTAACGTGGGTATTCTGATCCTCCAGTCGGCATTCGAGCAGTCGATAAATGAGAAGAGCGGTGTAACAGATCAAAAAATGGGCACGTATTCTTTCCGGTTTTCTGTGATAGATGGGACGGCCGTTAAAATGTGTTTTCATCACTCGAAAACAATCTTCAATCTTATATCGCTGCTGAGCAATGTTCAAGATGGTTTTTGCATCATCCTGAAGATTGGTAGCAACGGCATAATATCCATCATATTTTTCTTCTTCAGCAATCTTCTCTAAATCCAAGGCATACTGAACTTTGGCCTCTTCTCCGCCTTTTCCTTTCGCGATTCTTTTCAGAAATCGGTGGACATCGTTGGGCCCTTTCTTGATTTCTTCAGGATCCTTCAACTGTAAAAGCTTTTTGGCTCGTTCGATTTGACGGTTTCGAATCGTTCTTTGATATTCCATCATCTTCCTGGAAAACGTGATAATCAGGTACTGTTTCAATGTTGCTTTCGATTTTACTTTCCGGACATTTCCGTTCTTATAGACTTTTTCTTCAACAAGGCCAAGGTCAACGATCTTATCAGCTTCTACAATTTTGTAGGCGCGGTCGTTATACAAATCAATATTTTTCTCATCATGCCGGTCAAAGGTCATCATGTGCTCAATTGTAACCGGAGTGTTGTTGGACAGAAGCCTGTAATCAAAGTCATTGAATACAGCTTCTTTCAATGTGTCAGAAAGCTTCTTAATGGATTGAGTGACAATAAAGGCTCGGCCTCCCATCGAATTAAACTTTCGAATGTTATACGAGCCAAGACCTCCGTCGGCACAATAAATAAACTCTTTACCCTCTAACATGTGAAGGACTTCTTTCTCCAGAGGGATGGCGGTTAACTGTTCACTGGTATTTCCTGGATGAAGACACATGGAAACAGGAATGCCTCGGTTATCTATGATTAATCCCATTTCAACAATCGGATTCGGTCTGTGTTCTTTACTGACACCAAACTGACGAAGCCCTTTGATAAGTTCGCCAGTGACTTCGTCCATGAGATCATCATCGTAAGTTTCACATTCAAAATAATAGTTTGTGCAGTCATAGTAGAGGACTGAGGTATCCCGTTTCACGATGGGGTTACTGAAATGATAGAGATGTTCGATATATTCCTGAGAGTGGGTATCCAGAATATCCATAAAGCGAAGAATATGTTGATAAGAGAAATCGGGCTGTTCATAGTAAGTGCTTAACTTATCGAAGGTTCCATATTTAGAAGTAGGATCAAGAATCCGAGCGAATGTTAGGAAGCGATGAATCGTATCGCAGTCAAAGGTGATTTTAGAATTCAAAGTAATCGTATGAAAGAACTGAGAGAGATGAAGGTTTTGATAAAGAGACTGAAGGTAGAAGTAGCCGACATTAAGAAGATCCGATTTTGAATAGGCATCATTATTTTTGTTAGGAATCTTCTCATTGAAATTAAGGGTAACATTCATATCAACTTTCCCGACTCTATAGTCTTCGTTCATTTTACGGATTTCTTCTTGAACATAGGCAAGAGGGTCATCGGTAATGAGAAGGAGTTGAGAGTGCTTACCAAAATTTTTAACATTACGGGTAGTCGTTTTTTTTCCGTTTCTAACGCCTAGTTGAGCATAGTAAGTGGGATCCGAGAGACGCTTATCATAGTAGAGTTTCAAAGAAAACACCTTCTTCAGAGATATTATACCACATAAATACAACACATACAACGCAAAAATTACAAAACTTGACAAAAAAAGTCCCTTAAATAAAGGACTTTTTGAATATGCGATTACTCAAGTGTCAAACTCCCGAACAGTTTTTAACTATGCTGCTCTTAATTTGACTTTTACGAGGCGCAGCTTTAGAATGTAAATATATACACCTTTGGTTGATAAGGTGTACTTAGCGAATATAAGGTGATAGGAATGAAGTATTTTATAACCGAAGCTGAGAGAAAAGAATTGCATAGCACATGCCTTTTTGAGTTTCAAAAAGGCACCTACCACGACAGATATTGGTGCGAAGATTCTATATGTCTTCACGCAGACATTTTTGACGAACTAAAGCTATTTGAGCTTTTCCATACGGCCCTTCCGCATTTCGACTACTATGGGAGAACGGAAGTTCATCCAGAAAATTGGGAAGTGCTTTTGTTGCTATCTCATAATTATGGGGACGAAAAGGAAGCTGTTATTTTAGAACTTGAATCGTGGGTTGAGAATTGTTTTAAAGTTGAAAATGCTTTTACAATTTGTGGGATATAATGTTTTGTCTTCAGATAAAATTTTACAGTTGTTGCAGATGTTTTCTTTTAATTCATCAGGTTGAAGTTCCAATTCTGTTAAACACATCCCAGCCACACCATACTTCCAAATTCAGGTGTTATAAGTTGAGTATTTCTTACTATCGTACCTATTCCCGCAGCCTGGGCTGCATGTTTCTGTGAGATAATAGATCTCCATCTTTGGGTTTTTGTATCCATTAAACTTGAATTTCCTATATTGGTTTAAAGTATTTAGTGAACATAAAAAAACGTTGAAATCAATTTACAATTGTTTAGAAAAGAATGATAAATTATATATCACTAAAGAGTTAATTTTCTAAAAATTATCTTCATGTGATATAAGTTTAAGGTAGTTTGTAAATTTAAATAATGTTTAGAGGTTTCCTTAATATAGGATGGGAATTATTATCCATAATCAAATAGGGAGAATGAAGTGTGAAAAGAGTTAGAGAATTCTTTTATAATCATGGATGGTCTTATTATCAAGTTCGCAATCTGACGGTGGCTCCCCTGTGTTTTTTGTTATTTATTCTAGCGACATACGGTTTTACTTCAATTACCCAGAATCAGTCTTTCAGTGAAGAATCACCACAGGTAATTCCTCTTTCAGATTTTGGTTTGATGGATGAAATTGTAGAAAGGGAACGTAGTTGGATTGATGGACTGGGTAATCAACGTTATGAATGTATTCTTCGGGGAGTGGATCCAGATACAAATTACAATATCAGATTGAATATTAATGTGGTTGATTATCAAGAAGAGATTGATCCAGTCATCGGATATCTTCGCGAGATGGGAATCAGTGTTAATCAAAATTCTTTTCGATAAAAGGATCTTAAAAATTACCTTGAAGATATGAATGAATTAGATGCTGATCAGTGGAAATCAGAAATGGCTTATTCCAGTTTGACTTTTGACATTGAACTATCCGCCTATGGGAATCCAAATAATACGATATATTTGCTTTCTGGAAATAGAGCTGTGGTTTTTCGATATTATGATAATATCGAAATAACCCAGGATTTAGTTGACTGCATCGTTTCTATCTATGATTTGGATATAAAATGAACAGTAGCGGATTTTTATGAGCAACCCTAATCAAGTCATGCTTATTTTAGATCGAATGAGGAAGAGGATTCAAAATCTATCTATGAGAGGAATAAACATCCTGGAATGTCCGAAAGCCTTAAATTGTCCAATAATTAGAATTTATGTACACATACCTATAATTTTATTGTCGCGGTAGAATTAAAGTGAACCTTTGAAGTTTGTACAGCCAAATGAAAGAGGGTTCTTTTTATAATGGTAACCAAATGATGAAAAATGTGTTTTGTTTTCATATAAACAATAAGAATAATGTGTGATTCTATTAATGAAATCCCAGAAAAATGTGTTAAACTAATTATGGACCATAAAGAAGGATGGTGATTCAAATTATGAAAAGAAATGCATTACAAGATTTAATAAACTGGAAAGCCAGTGAGGAGCGCAAACCGATGGTATTGAAAGGAGCGCGGCAGGCGGGAAAGACATGGCTGATGAGAGAATTTGGTCAAAGCTGCTACCAGAACTATGTCTACTTTAACTTTGACGAAGAAGATGACTTAAAATCTATCTTTGAGATGAATAAAAATCCCCATCGCATCATTGAACTATTATCTTTAATAGCGAATAAGAAAATACTTCCAGCTGAAACTTTGATTATCTTTGATGAGATTCAGGAATGTCCGGAAGCCTTGAATACACTCAAATATTTCAAAGAAAAAGCGAATGAATATCACGTCATTGCAGCTGGCAGTCTGCTTGGCACACTTTTAGCCCAGCCAAAGTCTTATCCGGTTGGCATGGTGAATCTGCTGGAAATAAATCCGCTTGCTTTTGATGAGTTCCTTGAAGCCACTGATCCTGCGCTTTATGCCTATTACAGTAATATTCAAAAGAATCAACAGATCGAAGAAATATTCCATCATCGTTTACTTGAAGCCTACAATGATTATCTCATCATCGGCGGAATGCCGGAATGCGTTTCTTCATGGATAAAATATAAGGATCCTGCTAGAATAAGCCAGATCCAAAAAGAGTTGATCGAAGTTTATGAAAATGACTTTTCAAAGCACAATGGCAAGGTTAACAGCGGCCGGATTCTCATGGTTTTTCGCAGCATTGTTTCGCAGCTAGCGAAGTCAAATGAAAAGTTTATGTATGGAGCTGTCCGTCAAGGAGGCAGAGCACGGGACTTTGAAGAAGCGATCGAATGGCTTGTATCAGCAGGTATGTTGAATCGGGTTTACAATGTCTCGAAAATGGAGCATCCTTTAACTGCGTTTGATAGGCTGGATCAATTTAAACTTTTTGTGTTTGATACAGGACTTCTTAAACAGATGGCAGGGATTGACAACAGTGCCATTCTGCTGAAAGCAGACTACCAGTTTAAGGGACCCTTAACCGAGAATTTTGTCTTGCAGCAGCTGAAGGGACAATTTGGGGTTGAGCCGCGTTACTTTTCGGATAAGAACAGTGAGATTGATTTTGCGCTTCAATATGGAACGGAAATTATTCCTGTTGAGGTAAAAGGGGGAGAAGACAAGTCTGCACCTTCGTTTAAGAGGTACATTGCTGAACATCAACCTGAATATGCGATTCGTTACTCTAAGCGCGGATATAGAAAAGATGGTAAAATGATCAATCTTCCCCTATATCTGGCTCGAAAAACCATTGACTTACTCTGATCTCAAAAGCCGGGTGTAGAAAATAAGCAGGGCATCATTCCTTTTCGCTCAGCTGTCCCCGCACCAGATCAATGAACCCCCGGGCATAATCCGGCAGGTACACGCCTTTGCGGTAAGCCGCGGCATAGTGCGTCAACGTCCGCTCGCGGCCGACAGAAAAACAACGCGGGGCAGGCTGGTAAGCCTGCAGCTCTACCGCGTGAATATCCCGAGTGAAGGAACAACCATAACCAGCGGCGGTGAGCGCCATGGAAACGTCGATATTCTGAATTTCCAAAATGACGTTGGGCGTCATGTTGTAATCATGAAATAACTGATCGGTTATCTGACGGGTGCGCTGATCCTTTTTCTGCAGGATGAACAGCCGGTCTTTCAACAAGCTGAGATCCAGCCAAGGATAACGGCAGCCTGGCCGGGGCTCGGCTTGATTGATCAGCGGATCCTGCGGCGGCAGCAGCAACATCAGTTCTTCAATGCGGATGATTTCCGTCACCAGCTCGCGGCGGCGCACTGGCAGGGAAAAGAAAGCCAGATCCAGTTCGCCCCGGATTAAGCTTTCCTCCAGCTTTGGCGGATCCTTTTCCTCTATGATCAGCTTGACGTGCGGATACCGCTGAGTAAAGGCCGGCAGAACCTTGGGCAGCAGAGAAAAGCTGCGGAAGATTGAAAGCCCGATGCACAGCTGTCCGCGGTGATTCTGAGCGATATCCTGCATTTCCTCATCCAGCTGTTTTTTCAGAAATAAGATTTCCTGAGCTCGTTCGATATACTTTTCGCCCGCGTAGGTCGGAACCAGCCGGTTGCCCAGACGGCAAAACAACGGCTGACCGACGTTGCTTTCCAACCGCTGCAGAAAACGTGTCAGAGCCGGTTGGGTTAAATACAATTCCTGAGCTGCCTTGGTGATGCTTTCATTGCGGGCTAAGGCTAAGACATATGTCAATTCTTTAAAATCCATGCGTTTGTTCCTTTCGCTTGCTTTATAATTATTACATCAAGTAATAATCATTATAAAATGAATGAATTTGTGGAATCCTGAATTCCATTATACAATAAGACAGTCAGAAAAACTTACAAGAAGAGGAGAAAAGTATGGGGAAACTTGAATCACAGGAAGAAAAATATAAAACAATGACGGAAAAACCAGTGTCCAGTCTGATTTGCCGCCTGGCGGTGCCGACGATTATCAGTATGTTGGTCACCTCTTTTTACAACATGGCCGATACATTCTTCGTCGCCCGGATCGGAACCAGCGCGACCGCGGCGGTTGGCGTTTCATTTGCGTTAATGGCGATCATCCAGGCGTTCGGCTTTTTCTGCGGTCACGGATCAGGGAATTTCATCTCCCGCAAGATGGGCCAGCATCGGTTTGACGAAGCCCAGCAGATGGCGGCCACCGGCTTTTTCACAGCCTTGATGCTAGGCACAGTCATTCTGGTGCTGGGTGAGATCTTCATCGATCCGCTGTGCCGGATTTTAGGCGCGACGGAAACCATTCTGCCGTATGCCCGTCAGTACCTGCGCTTAATCCTGATCGGCGCACCGTATATGACAGCTTCGCTGGTCTTGAACAATCAGCTGCGGTTTCAGGGCAGCGCCTTCTATGCGATGATCGGGATCGCTTCCGGAGCAGTACTGAACATCGCGCTGGATCCGCTGTTCATCTTCGTTTTTGACATGGGCGTCAGCGGGGCAGCGCTGGCGACGATCATCAGTCAGCTGGTCGGCTTTGTTTTGCTTTTAAGAGGAACGACGCAGGGCGGCAATCTGCGGATTCGCCTGCGCAACATCACGTTCTCCAAATATTACTATTCGCAGATCATCAACGGCGGCATGCCGTCGCTGTGCCGGCAGGGCTTAGGCAGCGTGGCGACGATCTGTCTGAACCTGATGGCCGGGCCGTATGGCGACGCGGCGATTGCGGCGATGTCGGTCGTTGGGCGCGTGATGAATCTGGCGGCTTCGGTGGTGACCGGCTTCGGCCAGGGATTTCAGCCGGTATGCGGCTTCAACTACGGCGCGTTTTTGTATGACCGGGTAAAGGAAGGCTTCTGGTTCTGCGTTAAAGTCGCGACGGTGATTCTGATTCTGTTGTCGGTGACAGGGTATCTTTTTGCCCCGCAGGTGATTCAGCTGTTTTCCAAAAACGATCCGCAGGTCATCGCGATTGGGACGCAGGCTTTGCGCTGGCAATGTTTGACCTTCCCGTTATGCGGCTGGATTACGGTTTGCAACATGATGCTGCAGACGATTGGGAAATCGTTCAGGGCTTCGCTATTGGCGATGTCGCGGCAGGGCTTGTTCTTTATTCCGGCGGTGCTGCTTTTGCCGGCTTTGATCGGGATTCAGGGGGTTGAAATTGCCCAGCCGATTGCCGATGTGTGCAGCTTCATCCTGGCGATCCCGCTGCAGCTCAGCGTGCTGCATGAGATGACGATCAAACAGCGTGAAGCGGCGACAGATCAAACGGCCGTAGAAGGTTGATTGATCAACGGCAGCACGTTTGCCAATAAAGGGGGAAATACGATGGCGGTAGCCAAGAACCGGCTGTTGTTAATGCTCTATCTTCTGGACAACAGCGATCAGCCGTTGAAGGCCCGGCAGTTAGCCGCAATGGCGGGGGTCAGCGAACGGACGGTAAAAAACGATATGGCCGAGCTGCGCGAACTGGCGATGGCCAGCGGCGTTGAAATCCTGACCCGCAAGGGCAAGGGCTATCAGCTGCAGGTGCTTGAACCCCAGCTGTATGAGCCGGTCCGGGAACAGCTTCAAATCCGTTTCAGCACGATGAATTACACCAAGAGTGAAACAGTTACCCGGACCAACGATATCGTCCGCCGGCTGATCGTCGCGCAGAATTATCTGACCTTTGACGCGATCTCCGATCAGTTGTTTTTATCGCGCCGTACGCTGCAAAGTCAGCTGCGGGATGTCCGGCAATGTCTGGAGGCCTTTGGCCTGACACTGCGCTCCCGGCCGAAATACGGCGTCAAGGTGATCGGCGATGAATTCCAGCGCCGGCTGTGCATGCTGGAACTCTACGAGATCCATTACTACAAAGCGATCTCCTTTCTGAACTATGACGAATATGTCCAGTATTTTGATGTTGACGATACCGAACGCAACGATATCCGGCATATTTTTCTGCGTGTGCTGCGGGAAAGCGGGATCGCCCTCAGCGATACCTATACTAACCGCATCGCCTGGTATCTGGTTTTGATGCGCAACCGCATTCAGGCGGGATTTACGATCACCATGGAAGAAGCGAAAATGGCCTATCTGCGCACCTTTGAGGAAGCTCAGATTGCCGCGGATATCGTCGCGGCGCTGCAGGCGAGCTATACCGGTTTTGATTTGCCCGAAGCCGAGGTGCTGGCGTTGGAAACCATTCTGCTTTGCTGGAATGATCCGCTTGACAGTCCGCAGCTGAGTCAGCGCTATCCCCGCTGCTTTGAACTGGCGAAGGAGCTGGCCGGGAAGATTGCGGAAGGCCTGAAAACAAGCTGGGGTGTTGATTTTGCCGCGCTCCCTGACTATGACCGGCTGATGATTCCCGGTTTGATTCCGCTGTTATTCTGTGATTCCTTGAATTTCCGTTATCCGATTCTCGGCTCCCATGTCGACAACAACGGAATCCGTTATTCCCCAGTGAGCGAAGCACTGGCGGTTAGTGCTGCCCAGATTTTGGAAAAGCAGCTGGACGTTCCGATCCCCGATATGGAAATCAACATGCTGGCGGTGCGCTTCTTTGCCCTGATCGACGGCGTTCCTTACCCTTATAAAAAACGCCGGGTTCTGATTTGCAGCCGCAATGGCCGGGTGGCTTCGGAAATTATCCGCAACAGGCTTTTCCGGCGGTTTCGTGATCGTTGGTTTGAAACGGTCGACATCTATGAATTCTATGAAGTCCGCGGGCTCAACCAGGAAGACTATGACTGCCTGCTGCTGAACTTTCCTTCCTACAGCTACCGCTATACGATTCCCTATTTGGTGATCAATCAGATCCCGGATTCCGGTGAGCTCAATCAGTTTTTTAATCAGGTGGTGATGGACGGCTATCAGCTGCAGCCGATTCTTGATCAGTTTGGATGGGATACGGCCAGTTTTTATCCAGAATTTCTTTATGACGGCAAGGAAGCCTTTATCCATTTGATCAGCTATAAAAACGGCCGGGATTATTACGCCGTGCAGAAAATGGAGGAGGAACTGACACGGGTGCGGGATTTCCGCGTTGTGCATCAGACGGTCATCATCGTCCAAAGCCGCCAATACACCCGCCGCAACAGTTTTGAAATCTACCGTCTGGCCAAACCTGGAGCCTGGGAAAAGAAAGAGATCCGCTATCTCATCTATGTGACGGCCGATTTTGCTTCGGGGCTGCAAAGTTTGCGGTTTCTTGAACAGGCTGCCCATCAGCTGGCAGTCAATCAGCAGGATATTGATGATCTGTTGAAAACCCAGGATCTGAGCTTGTTAATCAATACGGTCAAGCTGTGTCTGCAGGCCGGCGGGAATCTCATCGACTCATAAAAATTAAACAACGCGAAAAAAATTACCTCTGATCAAGGGCAAATGACGAACATTGCCCTTTTTTTATCCTTATTTTCCATGAGGTAATTCACGCTGAAAGCGCTTATAATCCAAGTGTAAAGATAAACGCGCGCTTATTTCAACAAATCCGCAAAAAGTCTATAGGACTTTTAACGGATTTCCGCTAGCAGAACAGTCCGGGCAAAGATCGCCACTTTCAAAGGACGTGAGGAGGGGTTTCATGATCAAAATGTTTCGTATCGACGAGCGGCTGATTCACGGTCAGATCGCCATCAAATGGTCACGGCATACCGGCGTCGATCACATCGTCGTTGGCAATGATGCGGCCGCCAACAGTCCAATTATCCAAAAAAGCTTGAAAATGGCGGCGCCGGCCGGAATTAAGACCGCTATCCGCAGCGTTGATGACGCGATTGCCTTGCTGAAGGATCCGCGCTGCGAAGCGATGAAGATTCTGATGCTGGTCAACAGTCCGGAGGATGCTGAACGGGTTGTGGCTGCAGTCCCAGGTATTCCATTCATCAACATCGGCAACTATGGGCGGATTGCGCCGGAGAAGCCGGGCATGCCGCGCAAGCGTTACGGCAATAACATCTATTGCGACGAAGTGGAAGTGGAAAGCTTCAAACATCTGATCGCAACCGGCCTGAAATGTATTTACCAGACAACGCCGGAGGAACCGGCAGAAGACATTACCAACCTGTTTAAATAAGAGGAGGAAAAAAGGATGATTCAAAGTGCGTTATTAGTCATGCTTGCATGGCTGATCGTCAACGGCGTCGACCGCGTGATGTCGTGGCAGACCTTCGCCCGTCCAATCGTGACGGCGGCGATTACCGGCTTAGTATTAGGGGATCTGACAACCGGTGTCATCATGGGCGCTTCGCTGGAAGCGATCTTCATGGGGATTTCGGCCATCGGCGGTTCGGTGCCGGCGGATGCCTGCTCCGCTTCGATCATTGCGGTAGCGATGACAATTTTAACCGGTGTGGATACGGAAACCGGCCTGGCGCTGGCGATGCCGATCGGCACGCTGATGGCGACGGTCGGTGAAATGTATAAACCAGTGCTGGCTTCGCTGGCTCCGTATTGGGAGCATTTAGCGGCGACTGGCAACATGAAGAGCTTCCGGATCCAGACCATTCTGTGTGGTCTGTTCGTTGACCGTCTGCCGCAGACGATCATTCTGTTTCTGGCTGTCGCCTTCGGCGTTGAAGGCCTGCAGAGTGTCATCGGCGGTCTACCGGCTTGGGTGATGAGCGGTCTGTCCGCAGCCTCCGGAATGATGACCGGCGTCGGCTTCGCGATTTTGACCTCGATGATTTGGGACAAGGAAATCGGCGGTTTCTTCTTCGTCGGCTTCGTTCTGTCCAAATATCTGGGCTTGGGTCAGCTGCCAATCGCAATTATCATGGCGGTTGTTGCAATCATGTACTTCTATAACGATAAAAAACTGCTGGATGCGAAAACGGCGAACGCGGCCGCAGCCAGCGCAGGCAATAATGAGGAGGATTTCTTCTGATGGCAAAAATGGAATTGTCCCAACAGGAAAAGAAAACGCTGAAATCCATGTTCTGGAATTCCGGACTGGTCTTCTGCGGCTTCAACATGGTAAAAATGGAAGGCAATGCCTTCACCTGCACCATGGCTCCGGCGATCGATGAACTTTACAGCGATCCGGAAGAACGCAAGGCCGCTTTGGTTCGGCACAACAACTTCTTCAACACGCACGCTGTACTGTTCAGTTTTATCGCGGGTCTGGCGTATGCGCTGGAACGTGAAAAAGTAACTAAGGGCAGCGTCGATGATGATACGATTGAAAATATCAAAGTCGCTTTGATGGGCCCGACAGCCGGCATCGGCGACGCCTTCTTCTTCAACTGCGTGCGCGTTATTGCAGCCGGTATCGGCATCGGCTTATGCGCGGAAGGCAATCTGTTAGGTGTTTTGATCTTCGTGCTGCTTTATGGCGGTTCACAGGTTGTCGCTCGTTGGTATCTGCTGAAAATCGGCTACACGATGGGAACTTCCTTCATCGACTCGATCTTCTCCTCTGGCTTGATGACTTCACTGACCAAGGCCGCGGCAATCTTGGGCTTAAGCATGGTCGGTGCAATGGTCGCTTCCATGGTCAATGTCAAATTGGCTTGGACGATCCAGGTCGGACAGACCTCGGTCGTCGTGCTCGATGTTGTCAACTCGATCATGCCGGGCATCCTGTCCGTCGGTTTGGTTTTCGGACTCGTTGCATTAATCAAAAAGGGCGTTCGTCCGGTTACGCTGGTTCTGGGAATTCTCGTTCTCAGTGTAGCGCTGGCGTTCTTCGGAATCTTCTAAGCAAGAAGGAAGGGCTGTCAGCGCAGCCCTTTTGCTTTGCGGTTTAGGCTTCTCTGATTCGATAAGAATCAGTGAGGATTCTTTCACCTCTATCGATGGGAAGAGGAATCACTAAAAATAAAATGAATGGCGGTGGCGGACGGAGACAAATCGGTATCCCCTACATGAAGTGAATCACCGCATCGAAAGAGGGGGCGTATTCTGTTCCATGATCGAGCAAGGATTGGTACAACATAATAGAAAAATAAAGGAGAAACAGATGGAAACAATTTTAAAAAGCGAACGCATTCTCTGGAACGGCCAGTGGCAGTCTGGGGCGATGATCATCGAGGATGGACGGCTGAGTGGGTTTACCACCGACCCTAAGCGGATGGCCGGCGCCGTGGATTATGGAAATCAGCGGATTATTCCGGGAATTTTCGATACCCATAACCATGGGACACACGGATATGGGCTGTCGGGACAGGTCAGTGAGGATCCGGCGGTTCAGAAACCAACCATTCGGCATTATCTTAAAGGCCTGGCTTCCCAGGGGGTCACCAGCATTTTCCCAACCTGTGCGGTGGGGATGATCCGCAGCGTCAGCGAAGTGGCAGACGAGGGAAATGAAGGTGCGGATATCGTGGGGATTCACAGCGAAGGGCCATGGCTGAACCGCGTTGGGGAAAAGGGAATCAAAACCGGCTGGCCGGAAGTATCTCTGGATACCGCGAAGCAGATGGTTGCCGATGGTCAGGGAAAGCTGAAGCTGGTCGCGCTGGCACCGGAAATTCCGGGGATTGATCCGCTCATTGAGTATTTCCTGTCGCAAGGCGTGACACTGGCTTATGCGCACAGTGACTGCACATATGAAGAAGCCATGGCTGCTTATGCTAAGGGCATTACCGTAGCGACGCATACCGGCAATGTCATGACCGGGCTCCATCATCGCGATATCGGCGGCTTGGGTGCTTCGCTGAATAATGAAAATGTGGAATGTGAAGTGATCTGCGACGGCCTGCATATCAGCCTGGAAATGCTCAAGTTATATTTCAAGCTAAAAGATCCGTCACGTTTCATGATGATTTCGGATTGTTCTGGGATGGCCGGGGCGCCGATTGGGCAATACAAGGGCTGGCATCCAGGCATGATCATTTCGATTACGCCGGAAGGCTTCTGCCTCAGCGATACCGGACGGCTGTGCGGCAGCTCCAAGCCGGTGCTCTACGGCATCGGCAATCTGGTCGAAAAGCTGGGCATGCCGATGAGTACAGTCAGCCGCATGGCTTCGCTCAATCCGGCTAAAAAATACGGACTGGCTGACCGCAAGGGTTCGCTGGAAATCGGCAAGGATGCCGACTGCGTCGTCATTACTGACGATTATCAGGCCGTAGCGACGTATGTACGCGGACGTAAGGTCTATGACTGCGAGCAGGACACTGATCTGTTCAATCCTGAATTCTATCGGGAAATGAAAGTGGAGGATCAGGCATGAGCACCGTTCTGCGCTCCCGCCGCATCGTCACGGAGAACGGCATCGTTGATGGCGTGATTGAAATTAACGAGGGTAAAATTGTCCGTATCGGTCCGGCTGAGGGACCAATTGATCTGGATTTTGAAGATCAGCGGATCATTCCGGGCATCATTGATATCCACAATCATGGCTTCGGCGGCTGGTCGATGACCGATCCGGCCACATGCCGGGATGTTCAGGGTTTTGCCAAAGCGGTGGCTTCGGTCGGGGTGACCGGCGTGCTGCCGACAGCCAAAGAGGAAGCTTTCGAAGCGATTGCCGACTGTACGGATATTCCATTGGAGGGCGCTTGGATTTACGGAGTTCATTCAGAAGGTCCGTTCTGGGCGCGCGGGGGAGAAAATACCGTGGGTGAAGATTACCCGCTGCCGGATGTGGAGGAAGCCCAGCGGCTGATTGACAAGGCTAAAGGCAAAATGGTGATGATGGCGATTGCGCCGGAGCTGCCGAAAGCCTATGATGTCATCCGTCTGCTTCATGAAAATGGGATTAAAGTCGCTTCCGCTCACACCAAGGCTTATTCTGAGGATATCCGCAAAGCGATGCAGGAAGTTGGATTGGATATCGTTACCCATCTGTGCAACGGCATGCGCGGTATTCATCACCGCAATGTCGGAGCGTTAGGGCAATATTTGCTGGAAGACAATCTGCGTTATGAACTGATCACGGATTTAAACCATGTCTGCAAAGAGATGATTCAGATATGCCTGAAAATGCAGCCGGTGGAGAAGTTCTGTCTGATCTCGGATTCTAATTATATCGCGGGGCTGCCGACCGGGCATTACATGCGCTATAACAAAGAGATGATCGCGGACGAAAAGGGCCTGATCCTGGATCTGCATGGACGGATCTGCGGCAGCGGCAAGTGGGTGCTGTATAACATCGGCCAGCTGGTCAATGTCGTAGGCGTATCGCTGGAAGACGCGGTGCGCATGGCTTCGCTCAATCCTGCCAAGTTCTTGGGCATTGATCAGCGGACGGGCTCTCTGACGGAGGGCAAGCAGGCTGATCTGGCCGTGATTGACGATCAGTATCAATGCTTGATGACAATGGTTGAAGGCCGGATTGTCTATGACCGCAATCAGGACAAGGATGTCTTCAATCCGGAAGCGATGAAGCGGAAGATCGCATAATCAGGACGAAATATGAAACGCTGTATTATCAAAGCCGATGATTACGGCTTCACCGAAGCGATCAGCTTGGGAATTTTGAAAGCCTATCGCGATGGAATTGTGCGCAGCACAGCCGTGATGGTCAACATGCCGGCAGCTTCTGCGTCCCTGGAGTGGATAAAGGAAGTTCCAGGTTTGTGCCTGGGACTGCATATCAATATCGTCGTAGGCCGGCCTGCCGCCGATCCATCCGTAGTTCCCGGATTAATCGACGAACAGGGGATCTTCCACAGTTCCAAGTTCTGCCGTGCCGCTCTGGCCGCCGGACAGGATCCGGTTGTGAGTAAAGATCAAGCATTGGCCGAAGTCGAAGCGCAGATACGCCGGTTTATCGCGCTGACCGGCAGACTGCCGGAGTATCTGGAAGGGCATGCGATTCGTTCGCGGAACTTGTTGGAAGCGATGGCTGAGCTGGCCAAAAGCTATGATCTGCCGCATTTGTCCTACCTGGAAAATCAGGATCATAAGCTGATTCAGCGGCCGCAGCGCGCGAACGCCATCTATTCCTTGTATGAACAGGGCGTGGAGCCGGCTGATTATTTCTTGCAGAATCACAGCGGGATTGCGGATCTGCCGCTGTCGTTAGTCACGCTGCATCCTGGTTATCTTGACCGTTCAATTTATCGGATGTCGTCTTTTACTGAAGTGCGGATCAAGGATCTGGAAGCCGCGACTTCACCGCAGGTTAAAACCTGGTTTGCCCAACAGGAAATTGAATTGATTTCCTTCCGTGATATTACAAAGTATTAACTGAAAAAACGGCTTCGCAGAAAGCCGTTTTTTTCATGAAGCCTGAGCGCAGGTCGTTCCCTGCCTCGTTTTGTCTGAAGCAGACGGATCTGCCGCGAAGGCAGAAATTCATTCGGGAACAGAGATGGCGGTAAGGAATTTCTTATGGTTTGTCATCAAGTTCTTCAATATCCGGACGGACGTGTTTGATCTTCAAGCTGTCGCCGGCCAGTTCGTCTAAAGAAACTTCCAAGGCATTGGCAATGTCTGTCAGTTTGGGCAGACTGAGCTTGGTAGAGGCGTTTTCCACATTGCTCAGATGCGGGATGGAGAGGCCGGCAGCCTCGGCGAGTTGTTCCTGTGTCATTTGCCGATGCCTGCGGATTGTGCGGATGCGCTTGCCTAAGGCGGCATAATTGACGTGATTCATAAATATTCACTTCCTTCGCGATTATTGTAGCGGGAATTGAACAAAAAGGTAATAAGCTGGGTAAATAAATAACAGATTTAATATTTAATTTTTAAGCTTTTTTACAAGACTTTTTCAACGAGCTTCCAAAAGTGTAAAAAGTAAGTGGATAATTCATTTTAAACAACGATGTAAATTTAATAGTGCAACAATTATTTTTATAATTATTATGATTCATTGCCTTGTTTAAAAAGAATGTAATCATTATTGAAGATAATTACTGAAATTATAGTGGAGTGGAAAATCAAGGGGTAAGAGGTTTAGAAATTATTAAATTCTTGAATGCGCTGCATGTTGAAAGGATTAAAATAAAGTTTGATTAAATCTGATTTAAGATTAAAAAGTCTGCCAGCGATGGCAGACTGTAAGCCTCAAATCAGAATAACTTAAACCGGTTTGAAACAGGAAACTGCAGAGTAACCGGGTGATCTTTCAGCGCTTCCCCTTTCTGCTTCCGGGAATGAACTTCGGCATACAGCGAACTGAGGCTGATCAGCTGCCGGAACAGCTCGTTATCAAAGTCTTCGTTCTTAAACCCTTCGTAGACTGCTTCCTTCATCCATTCCACCGCAGTCAGCTGGAAGATTGTCACCGAAGTTGTCTGATCGGGCGTATGTAAGGAAAGATGCTCGTCGATCGGCAGCTCAGGAAAGGCATTTTCAGCACAGATTTCCGGCAGAAAGAAACGGAACTGCTCAGCCAGGGAAACATCATTGAGATCCCGGCTCAGAATTTCCGTATAACGATTGAGTTTTTCTTCGGTATCGCAGGCCTGAAACAGACGCATGGCTTGGGTTGTCATGGTCTGGATCTGAGCTTTTGTATACGGGAACAAAGCGGCCTGCGTTCTGTCCTGTTCAAGCAGGAAGATCTGCCTGCGGGAAACAAATTCGCTGTTATCCCATGTTTGGACCACCGCGGCGATGGCTTCGCTCAAAAAGCGGCAGACAACACCGTTGACCCGGCATTCCGCATTGACGCTGCCATCTGCCTGGCGGGCGCCGTAAACTTGGATGACTGTGATTTTCCGACTGCCGAGAACCTGCGGAAGCAAGCCTTTGAGCGCGTTCCAGTAATCCAGCCGATGATCGGTGCTCAGAGGCTGACCCATGCCGATGACTTCACTTTGGATGCAGTTCCATTTGCGTTCTTTTCCACCGAACTCGGTTGTCAGCTGCAGAACTGATTCGTAGCGCATTAACGTGATGACGGCCGCCATCATGCCGAATAAAAAGCTGGCCGCAGCCGATCCGATTGCCTGATCCGGATCCTTCCCTGCTCCGCTGCAGCGCTCAACCAGCGTTTCGTCAAAGCGGGGACAGTCGAGTTCAAACGTACAAACCGCCATCACCCGCTCATCTAAACTGTCAATCTGGGCACGAACGCGCAAATCCCAGCGGGGAAAGACAAGCTGATCGGCTTCTATCCGATTGGCTTCCATGCTGGCGCAGACTGTACTCAGCTGCTGCAGCAGGCGGGCATTTTCTCTTTTTAATTCTTGATTATTCATAGCTTCACTCCTCAACTTTTCTATTGTAGCGCCGCAGGGGGAATTTCCGCAACAAAAATAGACCAAACCTGACTTTTATCAGACCCAAGACATTGAGCTTTTTTAGGAGGAAGGTCTGCGAGGAGCCCAATCAGGAAGTAAAGTGAAAGGAAGCTGCCGGGATTCTCATCAGCCAAAGAAGCTTCGGCAAAGGATTCTATGCTTTCAGCCGGAAGTCTTGACTTTCCGGGTCTTGTTCGATCAGATCCTGCTGCATTAATTCCTGGAGTAAAGTTTCAGTTTGACCGGAGGTCAGACGAAGCTGGGTTTGGATATACTGCGGGCTTGCCTGAATTTCCGTGGTGATCAGATCCAATACCCGCTGCTGGAGTGTCTGCCGCTTTTGAAGCCTGCGTGAAACCGGCAAGCGGAACAGCACTTCATGGCGCTGCTGATGAGCGGTAAGCTGCGGGGCCGACCAGCCCTTTTGCTTCCAGATCGCTTCAATCCGCAATAGACCTGTGCCCTGACCATCAGCGGCTTTGATGAAGTGAAACATCTGATACAAAACCGGATTGGCGGGGAGTGTCCGGCGGGTGAGCTGACCGCTGTTGACGACCTGAATCTCCTGATCGTTTTCGCGGATCTCAATCTGCGGATGATCTTGATAATCAGCGTGAGCCAATGCGTTGACCAGCGCTTCATTAATTCCCCAGGCGATTTCCTTAGGATGCTGACTTTGAACCTGGCGACGGGCAGAGAAGTAAAAGTCGCAGCAGTTTTCTTCCTGCTGATGGCCGCTTAGCTGATTGTTCAGGGAAAGACCGGGAAAGATACGATGCAGCACTTCTTCGCTGCCAAACATCAACAATCCCGCCAGCGTTGGCCGCAGACTTCCGTCATTCGCAAAATAAACGGCGTTGATCTGAAGCAGAAAACTAAGCTCCGAAATCGTGTTCCAGACCGAATCCGGCTGAATCTTACAGAAATACTCCCGATAGGTCTGGATCGAAGAAGCTTTTAGATCGCTTAACGTGGCGGAAATTACCGGTCTTCCATCCGGCAGTTCGCGGAACCGATTTTCCATCATTGTCTGAACTTCACTGATCTGACAGCGATAATCTCCTTCGCCACCGCGCCGATAGGTTCCGGAAAATGGTGAAGCACCCAGATAAACCGGTTTTTCACAGGCCAGTGCCCGTGGAACTTCAATCACAACGATCCAATGATCCTGAACTTTGACAACCTGAACCTGATCACGCTGAAGCAGATTGACACTGACTAATTCAGGATTGGTTACGATCTGCCAGAACTGATCAGCCAGCTTCTGCGGATCACTCAGCGCCACGGTCTGAAAATATTTCTCCGGTGTTTCAATGACGCCTAAAAGCAGGACACCGCCGACGGTATTGGCAAAGGCGGAGTAGGTTTCCCATAAGCTATGCGGCAGTCCGCCCTGGGCTTTCTTGGCTTCCAGCCGGTTGTTTTCCTGATAACGTGTAAGCTGCGCCAATTCGATCATGAAGATCCCCGCCTTTCTTTTCTCTCTTTACTGTAGTCTATTCCCAACGGGATTTCCAGTATTCCTTTCAGAAAAGAAAACAAAAAAGGACGGCGATTAAAATTCGGCGTCCGAATGAGCATTTTGTGAGGATGGCGATTCTTGACTGTTTGGGGATTCGGGAAGATCCGGCTGATATTCCATAATATCTTCCACGCGGCAATGCAGCACTTGACATAAGCGATCAATCGTCAGCACCGTGACGTTGGCGTTCTTCTTCATCCGAACCAGCTGGGATTTACTAATGCCGTAATCCTTGATCAGCTTATATCGGGATATATTGTTGTCGGCCAGCGTTTTCCACAAACGATCGAAAACTATCATGACTAAAACACCCCATCTCTCTTTGCATTTTAGCGTGAACGCGATATAATTTATAGGTACTATATATGAACCTTATTTTTATTCTTTCCTCATTTTCCCCAAGTATTCAAATCTGGCAAAAGCGAATCCTAAGGCAAAAGTAACCGCATGGCTTTCGTAAAAAAGAATGGAAGCCGGAAAGTGATTATGATAAAATTAACTCAAAAGAATTAATGATTTCTGATCTAACGGATTTGGATTCGACCGGTTTGATGATCAGGGGATGGGGGAGATTTTAAGTGAGAGAAGTAGTAAAAAAGCAAAAGCGTGACGGAAAGCAATATGCCGCACAGGAAGCGGCATGGATGAAAGCGTTGATCAGCGTCAGTGATCAGTCCTTCTTAACCAGCGTATTGGCTTATGTTAAACAGAAACAGCTGTTTCTGCAGCGCAAGACAGTCTGGCTGAAACAAAGAAACCGCAGCGAGGCCGCGGAATTTGAAGCGTTGCTGCAGCTTTTAAACGCTGTGCAAAGCCGGCTGGAAACGCATATCTGTCTGCTGGAACAGAACGCTACGGCTAGCCGGCTTGGCCGTCAATTTTGCCGCCGCTGCCAAGAGCGTTCCCTGAATCTGCGTCAGCTTTCTGAATGTTCTTATTTTACGCTTTCCGATCTGATCCGAATTGAACGCGGAGATTATGAAATGCTTGACAGTCTGGATATCGAACATCTGATCGAACTGGCCGGATTGAACAGTTTGGAAGAGCTGATGCAGGATTAGACACGAAAGAGTTGGACAGCGAAGCAGGCGAAAATTCTAGGCTGAAAGCCGATTTTCAACTTTGGTTTCCCATGAAGATTAGATATAATAAAAGAAAACAAGTTTAAGTGATGACAACAATACCCGTTTTGGAACAGGAATAACAAAGATGATAAAAAAATTTTGGGAATGGATTTTAACTTTATTTCAACCGAAGTCCCATACGGAAATAGAACAAGGGACACCGGATTACCGTCAAACCTGGTTTGAACAATGCGAACCGGGCTTTTTGGTCTGGGCGCGGATGCCGCTGTCTGAGGAAGAACTGGAAAAGATTGATCCTGCTCATCAGATCCGGCCGTATCTGATTCTGGCAAAAAACGCGACCGAGCTGACGGTTAAAGCCTGTTCATCAGGGCCCTATGCCAATCTGCGCGAATATCAGACCGTGATGCTGGAAAAAGATCACCCGCTGAATAAGCAGACTTACATCGATCTGAAGCATAATTATACTTTGACGGCGGAACTGCTTCAAAACAAACCACTTCCCGTAGAGTGGCATGACTTACGGCGCATCCAGAAGCATCTGGTGCTGGTCTTTCAGCTGGATCATATTTATCACCCCTATCTTGCGGTGGGTCTGCTTTGGGAAAAAGGCGATATTCTTGAAATTGACCATGTTCTTTGGTATATGCAGGAGTTTATCCCTGGAAAGCTGAGCTTAATCCGTTTGTATCGAAAATACCGTTCGTATATGGAGGATGCCGGCTGGAATCTGTTTTTCTGCGGCGGCCGGGCGTACTTCGCCGATTTTGCCCATCCGGTTGTCTTTCAGGGTAAAACCCGACTGGAACTGGTGCATAGGGCGGCGGCGCATGAAATTGAATATGCGGATTATTGCATCAGTCAGGCCAAAACGCTGCATATCCGCTGGGTTCCTGGGGTGATCATGAAGCGGAATACCGAGGTTTACATCGTGCTGACACGGACATTTCAGGGGTGGAACTGTCTGGAGTGGAATCACAATAAGAAAAAATGGCGAAGCAAATGGATTCGGGATTTTAACGGCATGGAATATGCCGGTCGTGTTCGGCGGCTTAAGCTGCGTTCCTTAATCGCTTCCTTGATGAAGTTGGGGCTTTTCCTGTTAGAGGAAATGGATCCGGAGCTGCTTGACTATCTGGGCGGCAAGGATCAGGATTGGGAAACATTGCAGCGTGAGGCGGATGAGCGAATCTTGATCAGGGGCATTAACCGTTCCGCCGCCTGAGCTAAAAAACGTGTTTGCTACGAATTTGGAGCGGATCGGGATGAAGTTTTTTTTAGTCCGCTTGGAAACAAAATTGTTTCAGTATGTCAAAATTTTTGTTACACGAGTACCTAGATAAATATTATAAAGCTTATGATAGGTTTTTAATCAATTTTGAATGATTTTCAAAACAGCAGTAAACCATAGGAAAAGAAAGTATAATTTATAAAAACATAAAGCATACTGTGCTAAAATATTTACAGGAGGGAAATGTGGCTTGTAGAGTTTCAGCTGAGCGATACGATATGGTAACTTTAAGAAAACAGATTAAAAAGTGCTTGAATGAAGATGCTGATTTTGTTTTAAAAAACCAAGTAATACAGGTGAATGATAGTCAAAGAAGCAGATTAAAATTATTCCTTTATGGTGAAAGATCTGTTGTTATCATCGGTTTGTCGATATTCTTGATCATAATGAAATTCATACAAATGGATATCATCGTTCAGTTGTTGCTCTATACTTGTTTATGTTGCATCCTATATAGGATTTACTGGCTTCTTTGTCAAGTGTATTTAACACATTATTTTAGAAAATGGCAAGCGAAGGAAAAAGCGGAGTAAATTTTGTCTCGTTCTAAGAATAAAGCTTTAACTCCTTATGCCCATTGAGGTAACGATTTACGCGATGTCATCAACCTAAAAAGAAAATCCGTTTCATCTGTTAATCTGAGGATCGGCAGACGAAGCGGATTTTTGTTCGGAACGATTTCGGTGAAGTTTATTTTGTGGAAAGGGCGATGAATTCGTCGATCATGTTTTCCACAATCTTCAGCGAATCACGCCAGAAGTCCGGCTTGGTGATGTCGATATCCGCCATCGCGGCAACTTCCTCGACACTGCTGATTGTTGTGGCTTCCAGCAGTCGGTTGTACTTGTCAACGAAAGCCGGGCCTTCCTTCTGATATTGAGCATAGAGGCCCTTGGCAAATAAGCAGCCGAAGGCGTAAGGGAAATTGTAGAAGTTTAAGCCGGCATCGTAATAGTGACTCTTGCAGATCCACATATACGGATGCAGCTGATCATGATCCAGACCTGTGCCGTAAGCTTTCTTCTGAGCTCTGAGCATGATGTCTTCCAGATCGTCGCTGAACAGGAAGCCTTCCTTCCGCTTTTCCACCACTTCTGTTTCAAACAGATAGCGGGAATAAATATCGCAGATGACCTGCGTAACATCCTGCAGCGTGCTTTCGATCAGCATCATCTTTTCTTCATCATTGGCGGCGTCACGGATTGCGGCGTTCATGATGACCGTTTCATTAAAGGTAGATGCCGTTTCAGCCACTGGCATCGAATACCGGGTGTTCAGCGGGCTGTGATTTTCGATCCGGTGACCATGGTAGGCATGGCCTAATTCATGCGCCAACGTTACGACATCGCTCAGCGAGCCGTCGAAGTTGGTCAGCACCCGGCTCTGCTTTAACATCGGCAGATTGCAGCAGAAGGCGCCGCCGACCTTTCCCTTGCGCGGGAAGAAGTCGATCCATTCCTCATCGAAGGCGCGTTCGATAATTCCGGCGACATCCTTGGAAAATGGCGTGAAGTTCTGAATTAAATAAGCCTTGGCTTCCTCAACCGTGAAGGTCCGGGTACTTTCTCCCATCAGAGCGAACAGTTCATAAAACGGCAGGCCGTGGGTATAGCCAAGCACCTCGGCTTTGTGGCGCAGATAGGCGTGAAAATGCGGCAGCGCCTCATCAATCGCCGTAAACATGGCATCCAAAGTGGCCTTGCTCATGCGGGAATTGAACAGCGTCATATCCAGGACGGAATCAAAATGGCGCAGTTCGCTGACCGTATTGGCCTCGCCCTTGATCGAGTTGAGCGCGAAGCAGACCGCGTCCTTGATTTTATCGTAAGCCTTTAGTTCTGCTTCATAGGCTTTTTTGCGAACTTCTGGATCGGTGCTGTAGGCGAGATTGCGGATCGAGGACAGCGTGTAATCCTGGCCATCCATCGTTACCGCCACCGTAGAGGTCATATATTCCTGCAACTGGGCCCAGGCGTTGGAACCGTTCAGCTCCATCTTGCCGATCGCATCCTCGACCTCATCGCTCAGCGTATGGACGCCGTGACTGCGGATTTCCTGCAGCCAGAAGGCGTGCTGTTGAAAACACGGGTCGCTGGGAATCAGCGCGTCCAGATCCTGGGCTGCGATCCACTTCTGAAACCGTGTAGACGCCAAAGCCGACTGACTGGCTTTGATCTGAAAGCGGGAATTCATCGACACCGTTTCCTGATCGGCGGTGTTGGCGGACTGACGCAGCGATAAATAAGCGCCCAGCCGACGAGTCAGCGTCTGATAGGCGGACAGCTGTTCAATGATCGCCTTCAATGTGGATTTTGGATCCTTTGAACCCAGCGTTTCCGCCAGCGTGTTCATTTCGGCAATCCGGGTGTCTAAAGCCGCGAAATCCTGCTGGAAGGCTTCGCTGTCATAACCGGTGTAGAGGTCGTTTAAATTCCATTCGTTCATCCTTTAATCCTCCTGTTTTTTCCTGTTGCTTAACATCATCAGCAAGGCGATCACCAACATCATGCCGACGGCCATTCCGGCGCTGTCGATCAGCATATCCCGCAGCTCGCAGCTGCGCCCGGAAGAAAACCGCTGCAGATTTTCGTCTAGCACCGGAATGATGAAAAACGGCAGCAGTGCAACCTTGCCTTTCATCCATGACCAGGGCTGGAGGCGATAAGCCAAGCCGATCAGAACGCCCAATAAAGCATACTCGCTGAAATGCGCCAGCTTACGGATGACAAAATTTAAAAAATCCGTTTCCGGATGCAGCCCGACCGTGTTTAAGATCGGCCGCACCCACTCGCTGACCGTTAAGCTCATGCCATTGGACGTTGAGGCGGAAGCAGCGGAATTGGAAAAAATAAAAATCACCATCAAACCGACTAAAATCCAACAACTTTTCTTTTTCATCCTCTGCTCCTTTCTGACTTCCTGTATTATAAACCAACTTTTCCAGTAAAGAAAGAACCATGATATAATGGAGCGTAAAGTGAAGGAGGAAACAGTTTTGGAAATGAAGAAAATGATTCGGGACCTGCCCTGGGTTCTGATTGGTAATTTTATGCTGGCGCTGGCGGTAGCGATGTTTATTCTGCCGTATAATATTCTCTCCGGCGGGGTCGCAGGTATCGCTGTCGCCTTAGAGCCGTTGTTTCATATTGATCCGACAATGATGGTCAATGCGCTGGTTTTAGGGATGTTTGTACTGGGAACTGTGTTTTTGGGGAAAAGCTTTGCGGTCAAGACGGTAATCAGTTCCCTGATCTATCCGGTATACCTGACGGTGATCACGCGCTTTGTTCCGATTCTTGAACTGGATCCCATGCTGGCATCGCTGTATGGCGGCCTGATCGGGGGATTAGGCATCGGCATGGTTTTGCGCACTGGAGCGAGTACCGGAGGCATGGATATACCGCCGCTGATCGTCAATAAATATACCGGCATCAAAATCTCCACGCTGGTTCTAATCACGGATGCGCTGACGGTGGGGCTGGGGTTATTTACCTATGGTCTGGAAGCGGTGCTGGTTGGCTTTATTTCCGTCTGGGGCACGTCGTTTGGGATTGATAAGATGCTGACGCTGGGCGGCGGCAACGCCAAGGCAGTGCAGATCATTTCCGAGGCTTATGTTCAGATCAACGCGGCTATTCAGTCCGAACTCGACCGGGGAACAACGCTGACCGATGCGACAGGCGGCTATACCGGCGCCCCGCGGAAGGTGATTCTGGTCGTTGTGGAAAAGAAGGAATATCCAAAGCTGCTGGAATTGGTCAATCGATTTGATAAAAATGCCTTTATGATCACCAGTGATGCCACGGATGTCCATGGTGAGGGGTTTAGCCTGGAATTTAAGGTATAGCTTTCCTGTTTTTGAGCGGGAAGGGATCAGGCTTTTACGCGAATTTGGGTGAAGTATAAACAATAAAAAAGAGGAACAGTGAAATGATACGTGCAGTGAACCGCATAATCTTACTGTTCCTTTTATGGGTTTGTCAAGAAAAGTGTGTAAATAATTAAAAAACTTTATAAGCTGA
>ERZ1108168.587-NODE-587-length-25454-cov-4.350250_pt1 | contig 25454 bp, 23 predicted proteins | sample MGYA00403704_ERZ1108168 | MGnify/ENA primary metagenome ERZ1108168 (study PRJEB35170, sample SAMEA104062421) | human gut metagenome | biome: human gut; feature: human-associated habitat; material: faeces | place: Denmark | collected 2012-06-12 ...
ATGACCGTCAATCCCGCCGAAGTCGACACGGGGATCGTATTCCGCCGCACCGACCTCGAAGGGCAACCCATAATCCCCGCACTCTGCGACTACGTCGTAGACACTTCGCGCGGCACGACCATCGAGAGCGGCGGCCACCGCGTAAGCACCATCGAACATATCATGTCGGCGCTCTGGACGCTGGGCGTGGACAACGCCGTGATCGACATCGACGCCCCCGAGACCCCCATCATGGACGGTTCGGCCTGCGCCTATGCCAAGGCCATCACCGAAACGGGCGTCGCCGACCAGGACGCCGAACGCAAATTCTACCACGTGACCGAAAAGATGGTCTACACGATCCCCGAGAAGGGCGTGGCCATCATCCTCTATCCCGACGACGAGTTTTCGGTCTCGGTGCACGTGGACTACAACTCGAAGGTCATCGGCAACCAGTACGCCACCTTCAACCCGGGTGACAACTACGCCGAGAAAATCTCGCCCTGCCGCACGTTCGTCTTCCTGCACGAACTGGAGCCGCTCATCAAAATGAACCTCATCAAGGGCGGCGACCTGGACAACGCCATCGTCGTGGTCGAAAACCCTGTCCCGGCCGACCAGCTGGAACACCTGAAAAAGATCTTCAACAAGCCCGACATCGAGATCAAGGCGGGCTACCTCAACAACCTCGAACTGCGCTGCAACAACGAACTGGCGCGCCACAAGCTGCTCGACCTGCTGGGCGACTTCGCACTGCTGGGCGTCCGCATCAAAGGCCGCGTCTGGGCCACCCGCCCCGGGCATTTCGCCAACACCGAGTTCATGAAGCAGCTCAAGCACACCATCCGCCGGGCCGGCGAAAAACCCCGTTTCCAGTACGACTGCCGCAAGCCGCCGCTCCACGACATCAACGACATCCGCCACATGCTGCCCCACCGTCCGCCGTTCCTGCTGGTCGACCGCATCTTCCACCGCGACGCGACGGACGTGGCCGGTATCAAGAACGTCACGATGAACGAACCCTTCTTCGTGGGGCATTTCCCCGAAGAGCCCGTCATGCCGGGCGTGCTGATCGTCGAGGCGATGGCCCAGTGCAGCGGCATCCTGGTGCTGGGCGACGTGCCCGACCCGGAGAACTACTCGACCTACTTCATGAAGATCGACGGCGTGAAATTCAAGCGCAAGGTCGTCCCCGGCGACACGCTCCAGTTCGAAATCCACCTCATGGAGCCCATCCGCCGCGGCGTGGCCGTCGTGGAGGCGAAGGCCTTCGTAGGCGAAACCCTCGCATGCGAAGCCGTCCTGATGGCCCAGGTCGTTAAAAACAAAAACAACAAGTAAGCGATGATCAGCAATCTGGCATACATCCATCCCGACGCCAAAATCGGGAACAATGTTACGGTGGAACCGTTCGCCTATATCGCCGGCGACGTCGTGATCGGCGACGGCTGCTGGATCGGGCCCGGCGCCGTGATCCACGACGGGGCGCGCATCGGCAAAGGATGCAGGATACATACCGCAGCCTCCGTCTCCTGCCTGCCGCAGGATCTGAAATTCGCAGGCGAGGTCACGACGGCCGAGATCGGCGACTACAACGACATCCGCGAGTATGTGACCATCAGCCGCGGCACGGCATCGCGCGGCAAGACGGTCGTGGGCGACCACAACCTGCTCATGGCCTACGTCCACATCGCCCACGACGACGTGGTGGGCAGCAACTGCGTCATCGCCAACCGCGTGTCGCTGGCCGGCGAGGTCGAGATCGGCGACTGGGTGGTGATCGGCGGCCATGCCGCCATACACCAGTGGACGCGCATCGGCGACCACGCCATGATCCAGGGCGGGGCGCTGCTGGGGCAGGACGCCCCTCCGTTCGTCATCGTACGCAACGACACGATGCGCTTCGCGGGCATCAACAAGATCGGGCTCTCGCGCCGCGGCTTCACCCCCGAGCGCATCGGCGAGATCCACGATGCCTGCCGCATCCTCTTCCAGAGCGGCCTGAACTACATGTCGGGGTGCGAGGAGGTCGAGAAGCAGGTACCCCAAAGCAAGGAACGCGACGAGCTGGTGAAATTCATCCGCGAATCGAAGCGCGGCATCATCAAGCCCTATGAAAGCGTATCGAAAGAGGAGTAAAATTTCCGTATAAATATTGGTATATTAGAAATTTTCACTATATTTGCAATGTCGAAAGACAAAGCAAGTGGTAAGGGGACGGGGAGTCCCCTTATTTTATACATATTTACGACCGGTATTCAGCTATGATCGACACAAAAAAGATAATCGAGGCGGCGGAGCGCAACCTGCAGGGGACGGACATGTACGTCGTGGGATGCACCTGCACGCCCGGCAACGATATCGAGCTGCTCATCGACAGCGACACCTCGGTGGCCATCGACGCCTGCGTCAGGCTCAGCCGCTCGATCGAGGAGGAATTGGATCGCGACGAGGAGGATTTCTCGCTGACGGTGGCTTCGGCCGGCATCGGGTCGGAGCTCAAGTGCCTGCGCCAGTACCGCAAGCTGGTCGGCAGCACGGTCGAGGTGCTGCTCACCTCGGGCATCAAGGTGCTGGCGAAACTCGACGCGGCCGACGACCAGGGCATCACCCTCTCCTACGAGGAGAAGCAGGCCGTCGAAGGCAAAAAACGCAAGCAACTGGTGACGGTGACGCGCCGTTACGGCTTCAGCGAAATCAAGTCCGCGCGGGAGTGGCTGGATTTCAAATAGGCACTCGCGCCGGACAACCCCGGACAAACGGCGGGGAGCCGCAGGCAAAAACAAGCATAAACTGAAAACAAGATAAACGACACAATGGACAATCTCAATCTTATCAGCAACTTTGCCGAGTTCAAAGAGCTGAAGAACATCGACAAGAGCACGATGATCGGTGTGCTGGAGGACGTTTTCCGCCACGCACTGCAGAAACAGTACGAGACGGACGAGAATTTCGACGTCATCATCAACCCCGAGAAGGGCGACCTGGAAATCTGGCGTAACCGCACCGTCGTCGAGGACGGCGCCGTCGAGAATCCCAATACGCAGATCGCCGTGTCGGAGGTCAAGGCCATCGACCCGACCTACGAGATCGGCGACGAATATGCCGACGAGATCAAACTCGCCTCGTTCGGCCGCCGCACCGTGTTGTCGCTGCGCCAAAACCTGGCATCGCGCATCCTCGACCTGGAGAAGGCCAGCCTCTACGAGAAGTATTCGGAGAAGGTCGGCGAGATTGTCACCGGCGAAGTTTACCAGGTGTGGAAAAAGGAGGTGCTGATCCTCGACGACGAGGAGAACGAACTGATCCTGCCCAAGGCGGAGCAGATTCCCAACGACTTCTACCGCAAGGGCGATACCATCAAGGCCATCGTCAAGTCGGTCGAGATGAACAATAACCAGCCGCGTATCATCCTTTCGCGCACGGCCAACCAGTTCCTCGAACGCCTCTTCGAGCAGGAGGTTCCCGAGATCTTCGACGGGCTGATCACCATCAAGAAGATCGTCCGCATCCCGGGCGAGCGCGCCAAAGTCGCCGTGGAGTCCTACGACGAACGCATCGACCCGGTAGGCGCATGCGTAGGCATGAAGGGTTCGCGCATCTACTCGATCGTCAAGGAGCTGCGCAACGAAAACATCGACGTGGTGAACTACACGGCCAACCCGTCGCTGATGATCCAGCGCGCGCTGAACCCCGCCAAGATTTCGAGCATCACCATCGACGAGGAGAAGATGACCGCTTCGGTCTACCTCAAGCCCGACCAGGTGTCGCTGGCCATCGGCAAGGGCGGCCTGAACATCCGCCTCTCGAAGATGCTCACGGGGTATGACATCGACGTATACCGCGAGGTCGAAGAAGAGGACGTGGCCCTCACCGAATTCGCCGACGAGATCGACGGATGGATCATCGACGCCCTGAAGAACGTCGGCTGCGACACGGCCAAGAGCGTGCTGGAGCTGCCCGTAGAGGAGATCGCCGCGCGTGCCGACCTGGAGCTGGAACAGGCACAGAAGGTCGTCGAAATCCTGAAGGCCGAATTTGAAGAGTAACATAAGCAAGAAAGGAAAACACAAGATATGGGTAACGAAAGAAAATTAAGGCTCATTCAGGTTGCAAAGGAGTTCAAGGTGGGACTGAATACCATCACGGACTTCCTGCAGAAGAAGGGCATCAAGAGCGACGGGTCGCCCAATACGCTGGTCGACGCGGAGACCTATGCCGTTCTGGAGAAGGAGTTCGGGGCGAACCGCGCCGCAGGCAATGCACGCGAGTCGATCCGCGAGCGCATCTCCCTGAAGCAGACGACCATCACCCTCGAAGAGGCTAAGAAGCAGGAGCGCGAGGAGGAAAAAGAGGTGGTCATCAAAAGCAACGTAATCAGCGTCAAGGACGAAATCCAGCAGCCGAAGTTCCTCGGCAAGATCGACCTGTCGCCCAAACCCAAGGCTGCGCCGGCACCCGCCCCGAAGGCGGAAGCGGAAAAACCCGCCGCACAGCATCCTGCGGCCCCCGCAGCACCGGCACCTGCCCAGGCGCCCAAGGCTGCCGCACAGCCCGCACCGGCCATGCCTGCGGCCCCGGAAGCCCGGCCGTCGCAGGCAGCCCCTGCCACACCGGCAAGCCCCGCCGCACCCGCAACGCCAGTGCATGCGGCGCCTGCTGCTCAGGCTGCCCAGGCTGCGCCCGCTGAACCTGCGAAACCCGCCGCACCGGCCACGCCGGCACCCGCAGCGCAGGCTCCCGGGCAACCGGACGCCAAGCCCGCAGAAACCCCGGCACCCGCGCCGGAACCGGCCGCTCCCAAGGACAACATCTTCCGTCCGGAGACCGTGACCCTTACCGGGCCGCAGGTACTCGGCACGATGGACGTGTCGGGATTCGTGGCCGGCGGCAAGCACAAGCGCAAGCGCCTGCAAAAGGAAAAGGTCGACGTCAGCAAAGCCCCGAAGGGCAATGCGCAGGGCGGCGGCAACAAGCAGGGCGGACAAGGGGGCCAGGGAGGCCAGAACCGCCCCGGGCAGGGCGGACAAAACCGTCCCGGCGCCCAGGGTCAGAACCAGCCCAAACCGGGCGAAGGCCGCCGCAACAAGAACAAAGGCAAGGCCGCACCCAAGCCGATCGTACGCCCCGAAGTGAGCGACGAGGAGGTTTCGAAGCAGGTAAAGGACACCCTGGCACGCCTGACGGCCAAGGGTGCCAAAAGCAAGAGTTCCAAATACCGCAAGGATAAACGCGACGCCGTGGCCGAGCGTATGAACGAAGAGTTCGAACGCGAGGAACAGGAACGCTCGACCCTCAAAGTCACGGAGTTCGTGACCGTGAGCGAGCTGGCGACGATGATGAACGTGTCGCCCACGCAGGTCATCACGGCCTGCATGAACCTGGGACTGATGGTGTCCATCAACCAGCGCCTCGACGCCGAAGCGCTCGTCGTGGTCGCCGAGGAGTTCGGCTACAAGGTCGAATTCGTTTCGGTCGAGATTCAGGAGGCCATCAACGACGAGGGCGAAGACAAGGAGGAAGACCTCGTGCCGCGCCCCCCGATCGTCACGGTCATGGGACACGTCGACCACGGTAAGACCTCCCTGCTGGACAACATCCGCAAAACCAACGTCATCGAAGGCGAGGCCGGAGGTATCACGCAGCACATCGGTGCGTACAGTGTCGAGCTCAACGGCCAGAAGATCACGTTCCTCGATACGCCGGGCCACGAAGCCTTCACGGCCATGCGTGCCCGCGGTGCCGCCGTAACGGACGTTGCGATCATCATCGTGGCGGCCGACGACAGCGTCATGCCGCAGACGATCGAGGCCATCAACCATGCGCAGGCCGCAGGCGTGCCGATGGTCTTCGCCATCAACAAGATCGACAAGCCCAACGCCAACCCCGACCACATCAAGGAGCAGCTCTCGCAGATGAACTACCTCGTGGAGTCGTGGGGCGGTAAATACCAGGATCAGGAGGTTTCGGCCAAGAAGGGCCTTAACCTCGACAAACTGCTCGAAAAGGTGCTGCTCGAAGCCGAGATGCTCGACCTGAAGGCCAACCCCAACAAGAAGGCGCAGGGCACGGTCATCGAATCGACGCTCGACAAGGGCCGCGGGTACGTCTCGACGATCCTCGTGCAGAGCGGTACGCTCCACGTGGGCGACGTGATCCTGTCGGGCACCTACACGGGCCGCGTGAAGGCCATGTTCAACGAGAACGGCAAGAAGGTCGATTCCGCCGGCCCCTCGACGCCGGTACAGGTGCTGGGACTGAACGGCGCACCGCAGGCCGGCGATACGTTCAACGTGATGGAGGACGACCGCTCGGCACGCGAAATCGCCAACAAACGCGAGCAGTTGCAGCGCATGCAGGGCATCATGACCCAGAAGCACGTGACGCTCGATGAAATCGGCCGCCGTATCGCCATCGGATCGTTCAAGGAGCTCAACATCATCGTCAAGGGCGACGTGGACGGCTCGATCGAAGCCATGTCGGGCTCGCTCATCAAGCTCTCGAAGGAGACCGTGCAGGTCAACGTCATCCACGCCGCCGTGGGACAGATCTCGGAGTCGGACGTGCTGCTGGCCGCCGCTTCGAACGCCATCATCGTCGGCTTTCAGGTACGCCCGTCGGCTGCGGCGCGCAAGCTGGCCGAGAAGGAGGAGATCGAAATCCGCCTCTACTCGATCATCTACGATGCGATCAACGACATCAAGGATGCCATCGAGGGCATGCTCGAACCCGTGATGAAGGAGGAGATCGTCGCTTCGGTCGAGGTACTGGAGATCTTCAAGATATCGAAGGTCGGCACCGTGGCCGGCTGTATCGTCCGCGAAGGCAAGCTCCAGCGCAACACCCCGATCCGCGTCATCCGCGACGGTATCGTGATCTACACCGGCAAGCTGGGTTCGCTCAAGCGCTTCAAGGACGACGTCAAGGAGGTTGCGGCCGGCCAGGACTGCGGCCTGAACATCGAATCGTTCAACGACATCCGTGTCGGCGACATCGTCGAGGGATACGAACAGGTAGAGGTGAAACGCAAATAGCAACGCCATGCTGAAACGTCTGACCGTTTTGCTGCTGTCGCTCTGCACGCTGTGCGGAGCGGCATCGGCCATGCAACCCGGGGAGGGTAGCACCGCAAAGGAACAGAAGGCGCTGCAAAAGGCCCAGAAGAAAAAACTCCGCCGGGAAGCGCGGCATTTCGAATCCCTGCGCAATGAAACCGTCGAGAAATTCGCCCGCGGGCACCAGCCCTCGGAGATCAGTACCCCCTCGTTCGTAAACGACTTCCGCATTTCGAACGTCATCTGCGCCGGGGACAACATCACGGGCAACGTGATGCTCCGTTTCGACATCACACCCCTCTACGGGGGGTTCCGCCTCTATATGGGCGGCGAGCGCAACGGCACGGCCGCCTATGCCAAAGGCGCGGCCTATCCTTCGTCCGACCACTACGGCCGGGTCTACACGATGCGCGGAGGACAACCCGAACACGTCGTCGTCATGTTCTACAACATTGCCCCGGGTATCGACACGCTCGATCGCGTGGACATCAGCATGGGCCTTGCCCTGAATACGCTGAACATCATCACGATGCGTAACGTACCGATTTTCTGGACTTACACAGACAAGGCCATCAGGAACTTTGTCCGCGAAAAATCGGCGAAAGGAAACGCTAACCAAAACCAAAATACAAACTTAAAGTAAAAATGACTACCCAGATCAAATTTACGACCGCCGAAGAGGCCGTCAAGGTTATCAAATCGGGCGACCACATCCACCTGAGCTCCGTGGCTTCGGCCCCCCAATGCCTGATCAACGCCATGTGCGCACGCGGCGAGGCCGGCGAACTGAAGGATGTCCACATCCACCACCTGCACACCGAAGGCCCGGCACCCTATGCCGACGAGAAGTTCGAAGGCGTATTCCAGCTCGATTCGTTCTTCGTGGGCGGCAACGTCCGCAAAGTCACCCAGAGCGGCTATGCCGACTATATTCCGATTTTCCTGAGCGAGACGCAGCGCCTCTACCGCTGCGGCGCAGTACCCTGCAATGTGGCGATGATCCAGGTGTCGACGCCCGACAAGCACGGCTTCGTATCGCTCGGCACGTCGGTCGACGCAACGCTGGCCGCCGTGGAGACCGCCGAGCACGTGATCGCCGTCGTAAACAAATATGTCCCCCGCGCATTCGGGCAGGCCATGATCCACTCCTCGAAGATCGACATCTTCGTACAGGATGACAAACCGCTGATGGAGGCGCACTTCACGCAGCCGAACGCCACCGAAGAAGCCATCGGCAAACACTGCGCCGCCCTGATCGAGGACGGTGCGACACTCCAGATGGGCATCGGCGCCATCCCGAACGCCGTACTGGCGCAGCTGGGCAACCACAAGAACCTGGGTATCCACACCGAAATGTTCGCCGACGGCGTACTCCCGCTCGTGGAGAGCGGCGTCATCAACGGCGAAGCCAAGAACATCGACAAGGGCAAGATGGTATCGACGTTCCTGATGGGTTCGCAGCGCGTCTACGACTTCATCGACGACAACCCTGCCGTGCTGATGATGGACGTGGGCTACACGAACGACCCCTATATCATTTCGAAGAACGACCGCGTGACGGCCATCAATTCGGCGCTGCAGGTCGACATTACCGGCCAGGTATGCGCGGACTCGCTGGGCACGAAGTTCTATTCGGGTGTCGGCGGACAGATCGACTTCGTATACGGCGCATCGCTGTCGAAGGGCGGCAAGGCCATCATTGCCATGCCTTCGGTGACCAACAAAGGCATCTCGAAGATCGCCCCCGTACTGTCGCCAGGCGCAGGCGTCGTCACGACCCGCAACCACATCCACTGGTTCGTAACCGAGCACGGGGCCGTAGACCTCTACGGCAAGACGCTGCAGGAGCGCGCACGCCTGATCATCTCCGTAGCCGACCCGTCGGCCCAGGAGGAACTCGACCGTGCCGCCTTCGAGCGTTTCGGCCAGCACCACCACTATGTGAAGGGTTACATGAAAAAATAATTTTTTCACATCCGAAAGGCGCCCGCTGCAATAGCGGGCGCTTTAGCCTAAATTGGTAGTATTTTTATCTAATCACGAATCATATTCTGTAATTTTTCCGGGGAAAATAATGTTTCCCCGGTTTTTTATTTTCGCGATTTCCGACTCTAATGGTTCCTTCTTCATGTTTAAATTTAGCATACAAACCCATAAAAATTCTTAATGTTATGTATGACTTTATCAAGCAACACGAAAGAGAGGTGGGCAGAAAGATGCCAGGCGTTCTGGTTTTGTGCGTTACTACCGTTCCGGTTTGACAAATTTGGCTCCACCCCATTACTTGCGGAATCGAACCGATACGGCTCCTTATTTGGAATCGTTTTATTACGAACGCGATCCGCCCTTTTCGATTACCTGCGATTATAAAATGGTATCGCTCATTATTGAAAACTCCCTGAAGTTCGCAGATCGTATTGGCGCTCCTTGCTTGATTTTCAGATCGGATCCGATTACATTTTCTGATTTATGGCAACGGCTTCGTTCTTTACCATGTTCTTAGCCCGGAAATAGCTGCGGTAATTACTAAATCCCGCATGGAGCACAATCTCCAACACAGGTATTTTTTGCTTTCTCTGCACAGCATCCGCATGTAGCCGCTCCACCTCCTTCAGCCGGTAACTATTGATGAAACGGTTGAAATTCACGCCATATTCCCGGTTGATGAAAGCCGATATATAAGTCCTGTTGGAAACGAGATCCCGGGCCATATCGGTTATTTTGAATTCCGGATTCAGATAAGGTTTCCGATCCTCCAAATACTTCTCGACCTGCTGCCGCCCCAGTTGCGGATAATTTCCCGACGCGGTCATTTCCTTCTCTTTGACGGTAACAGGTTCGAAAATCACGTAATTCTCCGAAAGAATACTCAGGCACAGCACAATATGGGTGAATACCGCCGGCAACGTCGTGAATGCCCAGGCAAACCCCAACCCGCCGAACAGCCCGACACCCAATATCAGCCCGGCTATCGGCAGGGTTTGCAGCACGACCCTGAAGAGGATGATAAAGGAGAGCCAATCCAGCGACATGCGGTAGATGTCGGCGGAATAGTCGATTATCTTGCGTTTATACGACTTTATGCGGAGCAGGCTCAGCCAGGAATATAAAATACACAGCAAAATGCAAACGATAAACGTGATGTCGATGATTGCTGATGTAAGGTTTACCTCGTTATCATAAATAGCTGCCCATCGCTGCCGGAGCGGGACTGCCAACGCAATCGCGCAGATAATTAGGGTCAAACACGCCGGAAGGATGAAATGACAGGCCGGAAAAAGTTTCCGCTCGCCCGTATCCGTAATAATATGCGTGATCCGGTAAAGGAATACGGGGATGAAAGCGAATGAGGAAAAGAAAACGGGCAGGTATGCTATGAACGTGTCGCGGGCGATGGAATGCATGACCAGCCCGCTCCAAAACAGTATCATCAGACAGTATACAGCGATCATGTTGTAATGGATCTTCCGGTCGACCGTATTGGAAGAGCGGGTCGTATCGAGCGAAATCAGAATCAGGCTGACCGCAGCACTTACCACCGGCATTGAGAAAACGATTGCACGTCCGATATCTTGATTCATCCTTCCTTATTCTTTATTTGCGGTTTCTCGTCGGGCTGTTTCTTGGCAGCCTTTTCCAATCGGATCGCACGCTGGAAATGCCTGGAGTCTTTGAATCCCGCCATAACCATTACCTGATACGGATTTTTACGTTCGTTCGAAGGATGTGCCATTAGAATCTGGTACTCCTCGATCCGCCACAGGTTCAGGTAGCAGTTGAAATTCTTGCCGTAAGTCTGATTGATAAAATTAGACATGACGGTACGGTTCACCCCCATCGCCTCAGCCATGTCAGTCAGTTTGAAATCGGGATCGAGGTACGGCTTTTTTTGGGACATATAGTTTTCTAAAGCCTTACTGGTCAGCCGTCCGCGCGTGTTGTCCGGCACAAGGCGCTGTTTGTCGCCCACCCCGTTGCTCTCGCTCTTTTTCCCGGCGGACGGAAACAAATCGGCGGTTTTGTAAGAGAGATACTGCCTGCGGATAACATGGTACGTGAGCAGGATTTCCTGGGCTATGATACATAATGCGTTCAGGCGTACGAGCCAGCGGTCGGAACACACTACCGAAGGCAAAAAAGCGATCAGCCAGATAGCGATGAAAAGCACGAAGAGCACGACGAGCCAACGCGACGATCTTATACTGAAAGATTTTCGATCCGTGTCTACCTTCTGCACGACCGCCTGCTTATAATACCGCGACAACAACCGGCAAGTCGGAACGACATAGACTATCGCCGTGACGAACCGCAACAAAAAGCCGGAGATGAACAGATCCGCATAACGCTCAAACGGCGATAATCCGGCGATTCCTTCTCCATGCGGCAATATCCAGGCCGCCGCCGTCAGGATAACCGCCAACGCGGGCACCGGCCAAAGGTAATTCAGGACGGGAAAGTTTCTTTTATTCCCCAAATAGGTCAGGTAATAAACGATGTTGTAGAACAATACGGGAATATAGACATACGACAGGGCAAAAGGAATATCGACCGGAAGGAATACCGGGTCGTCAGAGAGCACATGCCAGAGTACGGACGCCCACCACACGGCGAGCAGAATACAGTAGATGCTCACGACCCGCCTCAATTTTCGTTCGGCAGGATTGCGATAATTCCAGATCAGCAATAAGGCAAAGACCGAACATATGACCGAACAGCAGATCGGCAAAATATAGACCATCAGGCTGCCGTATGTGACAAATGTTCCCATGATTCAAATTATTCCCCTCGAACGTGTGTTCCCGCCGGCTGTTTCCTGCACACTGGAACCGTCCGGGATGTCACCGGCCGCATACTTCCGGGAATACGACGTGTAAATACACCACAGCACGCTGGCTTTATTTACATTACGTCCGTTGACGACGAGACTCCGTGCGCCCCGGGAAAAGTCCGTTTTTGATGATTTGACATATCCTTTACAAAATTGCGGTTTGCGTATATAAGGTCATTACGATTTTGCCGATATGATTTATACGTTTTGGCATTATGCGATAGCAAATATATCATTTCTTTGTGCAGAACAAAAAAATCCCACGGCTATTTTACAAAAAAGTTTTTCAGTCACTCCACCCGCTCTACCTATTATAATGAAAAGAACAGAATTCATTCTTCCGTCATAACTGCGGCAGCCTCTTCCGAGGCCGTTCCGCCGACCATCCCCCAGAACTATTTGACCGGATTTATCAAGCCGAGAAAGCAAGGACACCGCAACTGTCCTTTCGGATGTCTGTACTCGGACAGACTGTAAAATCTGTAACGCAATAATTTAAAGTATGAATAATGGAATTATAAAACGAATGTTCGTCCTGCTGGCAATCGCCGTCACCGGTATTACGCAGGATATCGAAGCCCAGCGAGTGGCTGCCAAGAGCAATATCCTGGCAGACGCTTTCCTGAATCCGAATTTGGGAATAGAGGTCGGGCTCGCTCCCAAATGGACGTTGGACATAACGGGGCAATTCAACGCATGGACGCTCTCGCACGACCGACGCTGGAAACACTGGGTCTTTCAACCTGAAGCCAGGTACTGGTTCCGCGACCGGTTCTCGGGGCACTTCGTGGGTGCCCACATGCATGGCGGACAGTATAATATCGGAGGTTTCGACGGACAAATCAACTTCTTCGGTTCGGATGCCCGCAAACTGAAGGATAGCCGTTATCAAGGCTGGTTCGTAGGCGCTGGTATCGCTTATGGTTATGCGTGGATACTGGGGCGACATTGGAACCTCGAGGCAGAAATAGGCTTCGGCTATTCCTATACACGCTATGACCGCTTCCGGTGTACCGGCTGCGGCAGGAAGGTGGAAACGGACAAGCCGCACCACTACGTGGGCCCGACGAAGGCGGCAATCAACCTTGTTTATGTATTTTAATCGTGTACGAGATGAAAAAGAGATTGTATATCCTTTCAGCCCTTTTGGGCATGGTTACGGCAGCGGAAGCGCAGACCGCAATCGACATGCGGAAACAGGACATCGTGGACGGCGTTTCCATAGAAAATCTCAGGATGGAACGCAACGGCGCGTACATCGCCATAGATATGCTTTGGGATTTGTCTGGGCTCGACGTGGACAATAATCGCGCGGTGCTGCTCACACCATGGCTGGTCAACGGCAGCGATTCGCTCAGCCTGCAATCGATAGGAGTTTACGGCAGACGGCGCTACTACTTCTATGTACGCAAGGGCGAGAGCATGCTGTCGGGCAGGGATGAAAAGAGCTACAAGGCTGCGGAGAAGCCTGACGACATCGAATATCACTGCATGGTGCCATACGCCGAATGGATGAACGGCTCCGTGCTGTCACTTCACCGCAGCGACTACGGATGCTGCAACACGCTGCTGGCAAAGCAGACCGGGATGCTCGGACGACATTCCGAGGCGTTTTTCCCCGAACTGGTATATGTACGTCCGCAAGGGCTGGTCGAAAAGCGGGATTCACTCGAAGGTTCGGCGTTCATCGACTTTCCGGTCGACCAGACAGCGATTTTTCCGGGCTATCGGCACAACACCGCCGAACTGGGGAAAATACAGTCATCGATCGACTCCGTGCAGAACGACATGGATATAACCATCACCTCGGTATGGCTGAAAGGTTATGCTTCGCCCGAAAGTCCGTATGCGCATAACAAGGAATTGGCTATCGGGCGTACCGCCGCATTGAAGAAACACATACAGCAACTCTACCAGTTTGAAGGCGATATGATAACGACCGGCTACGAAGCGGAGGATTGGGCTGGATTGCGCCGCTACGTGGAACGGTCGAACCTTGAACATCGCACGAGGATCATCGCTTTGATAGACGCCAATTTGGAACCGGATGCCAAAGAGTGGAAAATAAAAAGCACCTATCCGGAGGAATACCGCTTCCTGTTACAGAACTGTTATCCGGCGTTGCGCCGCACCGACTACCGCATCGCTTACACCATCCGCAGTTACAGCGACGTGGAGGAGATAAAACGAATTATGCACGAGCGACCGCAGAAACTGAGCCTGAACGAGTTCTACCTCGTCGCACGAGAGTATGAACCGGGCACGGACGAGTTCACCGAAGTGTTCGAGACAGCGGTGCGCATGTTCCCGGATGACACCGTTGCCAACCTCAACGCCGCCAACGCCGCAATGCGCCGCGGCGACCTCACAGGTGCGAAGCGTTACCTTGCCAAAGCGGACGATTCGCCCGAGGCGGTTTATGCCCGCGGTGCATTGGCCATCCTGCAAAAGGATTACGACAGCGCCCGACGCTACCTGAGTGAGGCGAAAACGCTCGGATCGGAGCAGGCAGGCATCACGCTCGAACAGCTTGAAAAAGGGAGACATTAACAAGAAAATATACCATTAACAAAATCAAATCCACACATTTATGAAGATGAAAAAATTATTTTTAGGGTTGTTCGCATGTAGCGCATTGTGTGCATGTTCGAACGATGAATCGGGAATCATTCCGGATGATACCCCGAAGATTTTCACTGTAGACGAGGCATACCTCAATGTCCGGCTCGCCGATGCAGGCTCCCTTACGAGGGCGCAGGAAGGCGAATTTGAATACGGAACGAACGAACAGTCCGTCAAAAACGCCTATTTTTACTTTTACGATGCAGACGGCGTATTCGTTACACAAGGTGATGTCTGGACGGGTGGCAACGCCTCGACGACAAACCCTGCCGGCAACATTGAATTTACGAGCAACAACGTCGTCGTACTGAAAGAACTGGGCAGGAAGAACTATCCCAGGTACATGGTAGCGGTGCTCAACAAACCGACGGGCTTCCTGCATGGAAACACGCTCGGGGAAATGCAAATGGTGCTTGCGGACGCGAATGCGGAAGGTATTTATTACCCGTCAACAACCGATAATGTCACGACCGGTTACTTTACCATGAGCACGACGAGCTATACCGCAGCCAATCGGGCTGCGTATTTCGTAACGTGAAGTAAGTATCGATAAATAACGATAACAATAAATAGGAATATAGGGTGTAACTCAACAAGTTACGCCCTATATCTTTTTGTAGAATTTTCTTTGGCTTTGCTTATTTCTCGGATTTTTATCGTATATTTGTACCATAATTGTACCGACACTTAAAAGTAGATAATATGACACTTACAAGAATGCCGGTATTGAGAATGAGGAATATAAGTAAAAAGTAGATTATGCCAGCAGCAAAATTTGAAATAAAACGGAAGTGCCAGATTTGTGGAGAAGAGTTTTTAGCCAAAACAATAGAATCTTGGTATTGCTCTCCCAAATGTTCCAAAATTGCATGGAAGCGACGCAAGGATGAAGAACAAAGATTGCAAAGGTTGGACGAAGTGGTTAAGAAGATACCCAAGTCCAAAGAGTACATCACGGTTCCTGAAGCATACGCATTGTTTGGCATAAGCAAGGAAACTCTTTATCGTTTGATTCGTAAGGGTACAATCCCCAGTGTAAATGCAGGAGAAAGACAGACATTACTATCAAAAGCAGAACTGATGAAACTCTATCCTCCACGCAAGAAAGCTCTCACAAAGCCGAAACCTGTTGCCAAACTATATAGTCTGGAGCCGAAAGATTGTTATACCATTGGAGAAATCACAGAGAAGTTTCTTGTGAATGAAAGTACAGTTTATCTCCATATACGCAAATACTCTATCCCTACCCGGCAGATTGGGAACTTTGTGTATGTACCCAAGAAAGAAATTGATAACTTATATAAAGGTGTGAAGCGATGAAGAAAGCATTAGTCAATACACGAGTGTCGGTAAAGCTCCGCAAATCTGAATATCGTGATGAATGGTATCTTTATGTGGAATCTTATCCTGTATTTCAATCCGGAAAAGATACGCCACAAAGAGTGCGTGAATATCTCAATCGTACCATTACAACACCTATTTGGGATAAGTCACGCAATGCAAGGACTAATGCCGAAGGCAAAACCACTTATAAGCCGAAGCGAGATTTGAACGGTGTCATTCAATGTAAGTCGCAATTAGACCAGGAATCATGTATCTATGCCGACAAGGTCAGAAGCCTACGACAAAAGGAATACGACAATGCAGCTTTATATGCCGATACCGATGCAGAACAGGCGGAGCAGTTGGAACGCTCCCGAAGTAATTTCATTGAGTACTTCGACCATGTGCAGCGAACAAGGCATGCCCATAGCTCTGATTCTATCATTGTCAACTGGAGGAGAGTGCATGAATTATTGAAGATTTTCGCAAAAGGTGACACCATTCTCTTTTCGCAAATAGACTTAAAGATGGTTGAATCGTTCCGGCAATTCATAATGAATGCCCCACAAGGAGGCACTAAACGAGGTACGATTTCTCAAAATACAGCAGCAACCTATTTCTCTATCTTCAAAGCCGGATTGAAACAGGCTTTTATAGACGGATATCTGACTATTGATATTTCTGCAAAAGTCAAAGGCATTCAAGAAAGGGAAAGCCGGAGAGAATATCTCACGGTAGAGGAATTAAACCGACTGGCTCAAACACCTTGTGACCCATTACTGAAACGTGCTGCCTTGTTCTCTGCTTTAACAGGAATCCGTCATTGCGACATTCAGAAGTTGAAGTGGTCGGAAGTGGAAATGTTCAATGGAGGCTATCGGTTGAATTTTACTCAGCAAAAGACAAAAGGAGTTGAATATATGCCTATATCAGAGCAAGCATATAATCTCTGTGGAGAGCAAAAAGAGGGTGAACTTTTGGTTTTTGCCGGACTTCCTGACCCTTCTTGGATAAACCGTCCTGTCAAAAAGTGGGTTGAAGCTGCCGGAATCACCAAACACATTACCTTCCATTGTTTTAGGCACAGCTACGCAACCCTGCAACTGGCTGGAGGAACTGATATTTATACGGTCAGCAAAATGTTGGGACATACAAATGTGCGAACAACACAGGTGTATGCAAAGGTTGTTGATGAAAAGAAAGAGAAAGCTACAGAAACCATTAAATTGGATTTATCTCAAACAAAATAACCATTATTATACTTTGTAAGTATAGCCATCTGCGTAAAATCTGCGTGGGTGGCTTTTTGTTTTTATCTATGGTCTTTTCTTCTGACCATCTTATGATTCCTTTATGATTGAAGACATTATCATAAAAATCTACTACTGATATTCTCCACTATTCATATTGATAATCAATGGGTAATCCTTATGATGATTATGTTTCGTTACTGCTTATTTATGTGATGTATTACACTATGAAATCAGTATGCGTAATCGCTGTTATTTTGCCGAAAAATCAAAAAACAAGTAGCAATATGAGTGAGAAGAACATTACATTTGAAGATTTACCCAAAGCAATGTCGTGGTTGATGGATAAATTGAATGAGCTGGATTCTAAAATAGATGGATTAAACAATCAGAATCAAAGCGTTCCAACCGAACAATGGATGAACCTTAAGGAATTGTGTGATTATATTCCCAGTCACCCGGCAGAGCAAACTGTATATGGCTGGACGAGTTGTCATCTAATCCCATTCCACAAAAGAGGGAAGCGTATCATGTTTCTAAAATCGGAAATTGACGAATGGCTCCATGCCGGCAAAATCAAATCTGATAAAAACTTGGAAGATGAAGCCGCCCAATTCATAAAGTCAAAAAGAAATACCAAATTCTAATGGATTCAACCAATTTATGCAATGCGCTCAGAATGGAATTTGAAGGGATCTTTGAAAACAAGATTCCTTTGGATGCTTTTCCTGCCAAAATTCAAGATATGATATTGGCTCTATCCCGACAAGAGAATTATTCCATAGAATATATGATGGCTTCTCTTTTGGTGGCAGTGTCAACCGCTATCGGCAACGCTGTCAATATTCGTATTCGTGGTGGATGGATTAGTAATCCTGCCCTTTATATGATATTGGTAGGTCGTCCCGGAATGGGCAAAACCCCACCTTTGGATTTTGCATTCCGTCCTATCCGAAAGCATGATGCCAAAATCATCAAACAATTTAAATTGGATATGGAGCATTATAATAGCTTGGTTGAAAACAATAAGGCTAAAAAAGACAAGTCCTCTTCATTGCCGGACAAACCAATTTTACGAAGAACCATCATATCCGATTTTACACCGGAAGCTTTAATGCGTGCGTTGGATGACAATCAGCGAGGTGTCGTGGTATATGTGGATGAAATTATGGGAATGTTTAATGCCGTGAATCAATATAGCAAAGGACAACTCATAGAGCAGCTATTGACAGCCTTTAGCGGAAAACCATTGGATATTTCAAGATGTAGCATCCCTGTACCTATTCATATAGAGCATCCTTTTATAAATATTGTCGGCACGATGCAAACGACACGTATGCACGAACTGATAGAGAAAGGATATAAAGACAATGGGCTGATAGACAGAATAATTTTTGTTTATCCATCGTCTCAGGAAATTTCAGATTGGGGGCTGGATGAAGAATCTTCCGTATCAACTTTTGGTAAATACTCATCAATGTGGGATTCTATTATAAATAAGGTAATTAGTTTGCCATTTATAGAGAATGAAGATGACAGAGCCATACATAATGTATTGGAATTTTCTTCGGAAGCCAAAGCCTATTTTACAAACTGGCGCAATAATGCAGTTCGGGCTGTTAATCAAATCCAAGATGATGGATTGGTGGATAGCAGAGTGATTAAAGCTCCCATGATTACGGCTCGTTTAGCTTTAGTCTTGCAAATCCTTCGTTGGGCTTGCGGTGAAGAACACAAGGATTTTGTGGATATTGACTCAACCAAATCTGCTATTGCATTGAGTGAATACTTTGAGAACTGTTATACCAACATTCAGAAATATATGTTGCGAGAGAGCGTTGAACCGCAAAAAAGAGAATTGCTTGATTGCCTTTCCGCAACTTTCACTACTGCCGATGCCATTCAAGCCGGAAAAGAAGTAGGGTTGTCGGAAAGGTCGGTAATGTATTCTTTGGTTAGCCTTGCTACGAATAAGGTTATCAAGAAAGTAAAGCGAGGTGAATATGAGAAGCTGCAATAAACGACACCTTTTGCAGTTTGCAGTTGTTGCAGTTTGCACTTTGCACTGACATAGGATTTCTGCAAAACTGCAATAAGTGCAAACTGCACGGACTGCAATAACAAAATGAAGAAGTATGGCTGAATATAGATTTTCTCTTCAAAAATATAAGCGTGGGTCAAAACTTTCATGCCCGAAGTGTGGAAAGAAACAATGTTTTGTCAAGTACATAGATAGCCAAGGAGAAATAACTTTTCCTGATTATGTAGGCAGATGTGACCATGAGCAATCTTGCCAATACCATTACACTCCATCGGATTATTTTCATGATAACCCAATGGTAGTGGATTACAACAAGGATAACTTCATTGAAGCCGATAAGCCTAAGCCCAATTTACTGCCTCCAACCTCTTTTGTTGACAATGAACTAATGAAACGTACTCTTACTAACTATGGTATGAATCCATTGTACATCTACCTGTCTGGGATGTTGGGTAAAGATGAGACTTCTCGGATATTCCAACTATATCATGTTGGCACATCAAAGAAGTGGGGCGGTTCTACTGTCTATTGGCAAATTGATTGGCAAGGTAATGTACGAACAGGGAAGATAATGTTGTATGATGCAGAAACAGGACATCGGACAAAAGAGCCAAGAAGTTATGTTAGTTGGGTACATACAGAACTGAATCTCCCAAACTACAATTTGAAGCAATGTTTGTTTGGCGAACATCTGTTATCTGAGAATCCGACCAAACCTGTTGCTATTGTGGAAAGCGAAAAATCCGCTTTGATAGCTACCCATTATATGCCGGAATTTATATGGTTGGCAACAGGTGGAATGCATGGATGCTTCAAGTCTGACGTGGTAAGTGTATTGAAAGGTCGGTCGGTTATGCTATGCCCGGATTTGGGTGCAAGAGAGGTTTGGCAAACCAAGATGGCTTTACTCACTTCCGTATGTTCTAAAGTTGTATTGAGTGATAGTTTGGAACAATGCGCCACAGACGAACAGCGCAAGAACGGACTTGATATTGCGGATTTCTTATTGATGACTGAAACACCTGCGATGGTACTTCAAAAGATGATAAAGCGAAATCCAAACCTACAAACTTTGATTGACTGCTTGCATTTGGAACTGGTGGATTCCGGTTAGTGATGTGTTTTTGGAGAAGCCAAACTAAGGGGAAAGTAAAACTATTGATTATCCAAATGGATATAGGTGACAATAGCCACTCTTAAAGTTGACAGACAAATGGCATAGTTCGGACAAAGACAATGCTTGCATTAAGGTATGTAATGCCCCATTTTTAATGGGTATTCTATGCAAGAAGTACCACCGTCCGACAAAATGTTTTCACTCATTTGTCGTCTTGGAGGCTTCTTGCATTACTCGCAGGCTCGCAATGGATAGAACATTTTATTAATAAATTCCAGTTATAAACGCTTATGGATATACAACAAAACAATGGAAAACAGGGTGTTCGTACTCGTCATATAGACATTCGTCTGACTGAAAATGAGTATGAAATGATAGTAGAAAAAGCTGCCGAATGTGGACTGACACTTAGTAACTACGGACGAAAATTATTGCAAAATCACCATCCAAACAAACGACTTTCAGACGAGGAAGTACAAGGATTGAACTCTTTATCGGATGCACGAGCCGACCTTATCCGCATTCAGAATGTACTCAAAGGTAAACCTGATGAGATTAAAAAACGATATTTCCGAGATGAGAATTATATGCGTGCTTGGATAGAGGCAGTAAATAGGCTTATTGTCCGATGGGGACAAATACGAGACAGTATAAATCAAATTTGAAATTATGATAGCACAAGGAAAGGCAATTTCTCATGGAGCAAGAGCCATTGAGTATTCTATGGAAAAAGATAAAGCCCAGCTCGTTAAGGTGCATGACTTGCCAGAAAATATAGAACCTTTGGCTATGTGGTCACGGATGATGCAACACCAGCATCAATGTATGAAAGACAGATATAATCCGAAGCCCATAAAGCTGAACGCACTGCGCTTTGAAATATCTCCAGCCAAAGAAGAATCGGCAGGATGGACAATGACGGATTGGCAGAATTTGGCGGATGAGTTTATTGCAGTACTTGACGGCATTGACCGAAGATGTGGCAAACCAGATAGTCATCTTAAACCGACCAATATCAAAAATAGCCAGTATGTTGTTTCGTTACACACCGACAGCAAAAGTGGCATCCCTCACTTGCATATTGTAGCTAACCGCATAGACAATATGGGCAAGACAAACGATGCGCATTATATTGGTGAACGTGCCGTTCATGCTGCCAACATCATCAATGAGAGACGTGGCTGGGTGCAATCCGTGCAACGTCGTGATGAGAATATTCAGCAAATCAGTGAAGACTGCATCGCAATATTGAAAGCTATGCCAGAATTTGATTGGGAAACTTATAGCCAAATGTTAAACGCTAAGGGGTACGATATTAAGTTGATAAAGGACGATAAGGAAGTGGTCAAAGGGTATGCTATACGAAAAGGGAACTCTATTTATAAATCCTCGATATTGGGTAAAAGTCGAAAATTGATGCCATCAAAAATTGAAGCGACTTGGGTGGGATTACATGCTTCTGATAAACAAACTGCAATTCAGTCAAAGGAAGTATGTACTCAAACGATGGCGCATAATAATAAAGAGGTGATGCCACAATCAAAGCCTTCTATTTACCACTATTCCATAACAGTGGATGGAGAACAACTCGAGGTTGATATACCAGATATGGTTAAGTCTGTCTTTGACGAAGAGTTTGGAAGCCTTGATGAAGAAGTCAAACAGACCAATTTATTCAAAGTTGCCGCCTTACTATTTGCCGGATATTTGGATGCAGCCACTTCTATGTCATCTTCGTGCGGAGGTGGTGGCAGTCCCGGTAGTGGATGGGGTAAAGACAAAGACGAGGATGAACATAACTGGGCAATCCGTTGTGCAAAAATGGCAAAATGGCTCTGTAAGCCCATTAAGCGTAACAGAAGCAGATAGCATTTCATTTATAACCATACAACACTATGCGTAAAAGTAAATTTGACCAATCTCCTTTGCCTGTGCAGGATAGTAAGTACATGAATCAGGATGACAATATTAGTGAAATAGAAAATCGTGTAGAATTTGACACCGAATTTGTCAATCTTACAAATCAGATAGAGGACATCAAAGCCGCTATTCAAGAATTGGAACAGATAAAAGCCTGTGTAGATTCTTCAATGGAAGCCCTTGAAAAATCAACACAAACTCTCAATGCAGCTATAAAAAAGTCCGATAATATAGCCAATGCTATTTGTCGCACTTTTATTCAAGTAGAGAATACTGTTATAACTGTAAAACTTAGCGAAACGGATAAATCCATCCTCGCTGAATATCGCCACAAATTGATTGAGGAAGAAAAATGCCTATTTGAAAAACAAATGGCTGAGTTGAAAGCTACTCATGAAAAACATTGGAAAGAAGTTAATAGATTTGCGAAATCTTATACTTCGTTTTCTCTTAATGGCTGGATAGCAAAAATCTCCGTTATTGGATTTTGGATATTATATGCATATTTCTGTTTGACATTGGGAGGATGGATAATATATTCGATGTGTGTTTAGCGGAATTAGGAAGGATGGACGAACCACCCTTCCTAATGTCTCACCAAGTTATGATCTTATCAACAATCTCTTGTTGTTCGGCACTACTGCGTCTCAAATAAATGCGAGTGGTTTCTATGCTTTCATGCCCCATCAGATCGGCAAGCAAAGAAATATCGTTGAACTTCTCCAAGAAATTCTTGGCAAAGCGATGACGGAACGAGTGAGGGTAAACTACTTTTTCATTCAAACCGTATTTTGAAGCATAGTTTTTCAACTGTTGAGCAATACCTCTGGTAGTGATACGTTCACCGAAGCGATTGAGGAAAAGATAGCCCGTGGTACGATTTGCCTTGTTTAACCATTCTGTTGCCTCCTTGCGTAAAGCTTTCGGAATGTAGATACGGCGTATCTTTCCACCTTTGGTGTAGATGTCGAAATAGCCTATCTGCACATGCTCCACCTTCATTTGTATTAGTTCGCTGACTCTTGCTCCGGTGGCAGCAAGGAAACGAACCACGAAATACCATTCTTGATTTTCCTCTTTCTTAAGTTTGTTCTTTAGGAAAACATAGTCGGCATTGCTGATTACATTTTCCAAGTAGCTACGCTGTTGTACCTTGACGGATTTAAGTCTCAGACGAGATTTCCCCATGCAATCAAGATACTTGTTCATTGCCTGAATACGAAGATTTACAGTTTTAGGCTTGAACTTCTCAATGAGATAAGTTTTATAAACAAGCAGATTGCGCTTGTTCAGTTCCTTGTGTTGGGAATAGTATTCTCTTACGGCATAGAGGTAAGCCGCGACCGTATTCTCCGCCATATTCCCTTGACGAAGATACGTTTCAAAATTTTCAATGCTCATGTCTGATACATTATTAGTTAAACAATTCGCTATCATTAATAATGTATAGCATCCACAAATTCATTGAGTTCCTATTATGAGAAGTTTCTCGCCACCGGGGAGGTAAAGTGCATTGATGACGAGATTCCGTTTGAGATTCCGCAGGGGTGGGAATGGTGCAGATTGAAGCATATGTGTTCTATGCAGGCTGGGAAAAATATATCAGCTTCAGAAATTTATGATGAAAAGTCAGTTCTTCACCCATATAGATGTGTCGGTGGAAATGGACTACGAGGGTTTACAAACACATTCAATGCAGAAGGACATTTTGCTATTATTGGCAGACAAGGAGCATTATGTGGATGCCTTAATATGGAAAGTGGGAAATTCTATGCCACAGAACACGCTGTAGTTGTGAATGGCTTTGGTATAATTCCATCGTTGTTCATCTATTACTTTTTTACAGCATTGAACTTAAATCAATATGCAACCGCAACAGCTCAACCCGGTTTGGCAGTATCCAATATAGTTGAAGTATTTATACCTTTACCTCCGCTTCCTGAGCAACTACGCATAGTCTCAAAAATAGAAAAACTACTTCCGTTAGTCAAAACTTATGAACAAGCACAGAATGGACTTAACGAACTTAATGCCTCACTTAACGAGCAATTACGTAAATCGATCCTGCAAGAAGCAATACAAGGCAAGTTAGTTCCTCAAATTGCAGAGGAAGGAACAGCCGAAAAGTTGCTTACCGAGATTAGCGAAGAGAAAGAACGCCTCATAAAAGAAGGTAAGCTAAAGAAGTCTGCTTTGACCGATTCCATTATCTTCAAAGGTGACGATAACAAGTATTATGAGCAGGTAAACAAAAAATGCTTGGATATAACAGAACAGATACCTTTTGAAATTCCTGAGAATTGGGTTTGGGTAAGGATGGGGCAAATTGGAAATTGGGGTGCTGGCTCAACTCCCCAACGAGGTGATGCGAATTATTATAATGGCAAAATTCTATGGCTTAAAACTGGAGAACTGAATAATGGGATAGTGTATGATACTGAGGAAAAAGTTACGCAGAAGGCTTTTCAGGATTGCTCTTTACGTATGAATAAAATTGGGGATGTCCTTATTGCAATGTATGGTGCTACTATTGGAAAATTAGCAATCGTAGGTAAGGAACTCACTACAAATCAAGCCTGTTGTGGTTGTACTCCTTATTTGATTTATAATTGGTATCTATTTTATTTCCTTATGGCAAGCCGAGATTCTTTCATAAAGAAAGGAGAAGGTGGTGCCCAACCTAATATTTCTCGTGTGAAACTGGTTGAGCACTTAATACCTTTGCCTCCACTAAAAGAGCAATATCGCATTGTTACCCAAATAGAAAAACTATTTGAGCAACTGCGATAATTCATTTACCCGTTCTGTTATACGTTGCTGTTCTGCTAATGGTGGAATGCCAATAGGCAAATTATAAAATAACTCTTTATTGAGGTGCGGAATTGCCGCACCTCTTTTTGAATTTCTCAACTCCTCTTTGTAGAATAGGATGAAAGCCAATACATAAGGCTTCCACATGACTGAAGAAAGCCATAGTTGTTTGAACGTACTCCCCATATATCCATCCTGTGGAACCAAGAAAACTTCACCGGAATTTTCACCATCTACAAGAATGATGTTATCCCCAGCATAGACAAATTTTCCTTTCTCTACGATGGCTGATGATGATTTTCCACGTAAGTATTTTGCATCCAAACAAACGCCCTTTCCGTTTCTCTTTTCACCGTCTATTAGTTGGCATATATCTTTCAAACGTAATACAGTCCAGCTATTGGGATATTCAAAAGAAAGCTCAATTTCAATGATTTGCCCGTCTATCCTCTCATTGTATATTTGTAATTAGTTAATTAAATTTGAATAGTTAAGACATCAGAGTATG
>ERZ1108168.592-NODE-592-length-25203-cov-6.430412_pt1 | contig 25203 bp, 21 predicted proteins | sample MGYA00403704_ERZ1108168 | MGnify/ENA primary metagenome ERZ1108168 (study PRJEB35170, sample SAMEA104062421) | human gut metagenome | biome: human gut; feature: human-associated habitat; material: faeces | place: Denmark | collected 2012-06-12 ...
TAGCTCTTTTTTAAGTGATATAATTAAAAATACGTAGTCACGATTCTCAAATCGCACGCAAAGGTACTCGTTTTATTGGTTTTTGCAAATCGGCTTTTATTACTTTTTTATGAAAAGAATGAAATAGAAGAGACGGGGTTCGTATATTGTAATGTGGAGATTACATTTTAATATCTGAACTATTCCTCCCAGAGTTTGTTGTTTTTTGAAAAATGTAATTATGGAACTTAATCAGATAGATATACACTATTTAATAGCAGCTATTTCTGTTATAACAGCTGCTTTGGTTTTCTACACGATAGGAGTGTGGGGAGAACATGTGCAGGGGAAACTTAAATTCTGGCACATATTGTTTTTTCTCTTCGGGCTGGTAGCAGATACCGTGGGGACGGGATTGATGAAGAGTATTGCTCATATGACTCATTTACATGATGAGATACATACTGTGACAGGTGTTATTGCCATTCTGTTGATGCTGATACACGCTATGTGGGCTATCTGGACTTATACAAAGGGATCTGCTGCGGCGAAGGCTCATTTCAACAGGTTCAGTATTTTTGTATGGTGCATCTGGTTGATTCCTTATTTTATTGGAATGTACTTAGGTATGTCGCTACATCATTAAGCAAAAGTGTATTCTTTTTCGGATGACGGATAGTTGTCAAAAAAGTAATTATCTGTTGTCGGATGGAATAAAGAAGAACGATGATCTATCGTCTGTCTCTGTGTAATACGTTGATTCTTAGTTTACAAACTATACTATTCTTTGAGTGTAAAAGTACGTATTTAATAGGATGTTAAATGCGTACTTTATGTATATAAACTATCGTATTTTTAGGATATAAAAGTACGTATTCTTGTTTGATAAAGATAGGAATGGAGATTCTTGTATTAATAGTGTTAAAGGATTTACGATTGGACGATTTACTATTTACGATTGAAGAGTTACTCTTAATTACAAATAAAGTAATTTCAATCGTAAATAGTAAATCGTCCAATCGTAAATCCCTTAGTCCCTCATTAAAGGACTTTAAAACTCTTTGTTTGCCTGTTATCAGTTACTCTGATAATAGCAGGCTGAAGGAGAGTGAACTCTTGTAGTGTACTGTTACTTGTCTGTGAACTTTGAAACCGTCCCATCAAGTCATAAATCTCGATGACACTTTTTCCTTCTAATCCTGAAATTACAATCTTATTGCCTTCTTTATGGAGAGACAGGCCGGGAAGGCCTGTCGCTTTTTCTATCCCTGTTGGTGTTCCTTTTAGCCCGAAGTCATCTTTGCTTGGCGACGATTCGGCATTTTCATATCCGGCTTTCATGAGTTCGTCTACCAGGCTGTTGATATATAGTTCCAGATAACAGTATCCGGTTTCAGGATCAATATCTTTGTAGGTCTTTCCTTGTGGAAGATATTTCGCTGCCCAATCATCGGGAATTCCGTCATTATTACTGTCCACAGGCTTAGCTGTCGAATGATATGTGATGTAGCCTTCACTATTAGTTTGTGAATCAATGAGTCCGTTACTACTCCCATTAGAACCTTCGAAAGTATAATTTCCATTTCTGACATCAGAGATAACACGAGCGTCTATTACATCACGTTTCAGGCTTGCCCCCACGTAGTCCAGTACTTTTTCATAGGCTGCGATTGCAGTATGGGTAGTGGTAGAAGCTGTTTCAAACTCTACGGGACTTTTGATATTTTCGATGTTTCCTTCGGGCAATGCACCATTATTGGTGTTCGGGTGAATGCCTACCCAATTGTCTGCATTTGTCTTGGCAATATTTGTTTTTGATTTACTGCTTAGCTTAGAACAGCTATCATCGAAATAGTTTCCTGATACATAGAATACTCCCCATACACCGGGCGCATTGGTTTGTGTCCCGTCGTCGGCATTCGGTGAAAAGATGCGGTAAGTAATGTTGTCTTTTGTTGCTGTCGAAGCACCTGGTTTGTAGTAGTTGTTAATGAAATTATAATTTCCTCCTTCTCCGGCATATCCACCATTTGTCGGTCCCCAGTTATAGAACACGTTATTACGCAAATCTACTATTTCATCATCCGGTCTTCCTGTATAGCGGCTACCGCAAAGCCGGGGTGTGCGACTCTTATGGTGCGCCAGCAGGTTGTGATGGAAGGTAGCACCTTCACCACCCCAAATGCCACCGTATCCATGTGAACCCTTACCGTGTACCGAATTAGTGAGGCTCTCGCTTAAAATGCACCATTGCATGGTGAAATTTTTGTTTCCGTAGAAAGAAGAACATTCGTCGGTACTCCAACTCATAGTACAATGGTCTATGATTACATTACTCTGATTGCGTCCCCACATCGCATCATCTTCTGTTTTTTTCTCATCGCCCATTCGGCAACGAATGAAGCGGATGATAACATTGCTGGCTTTTACTACTACGGAATAGTTTTTGATACAAATACCATCTCCGGGAGCTGTTTGTCCGGCAATGGTTATATTATTATTTTTTATTTCGAGCGTACTTTCCAGAGCGATAGTTCCTGATACATCAAAAACAATAATACGGTTACTACTTTTAAGTCCTTCCCGGAGTGATCCTGCTCCGCTATCGTTCAGATTGGTAACACGATAAACTGTTCCTCCTCGTCCACCTGTGGTGGTATACCGGGCAAATCCTTCTGCTCCCGGAAAAGCAGGTGTGTTTTGTGCATGGAGTCCACAGCCGGCTACCGTTGCCATAACTAATATGGAAAATAGAGTAATGATTCGTTTCATAACTGATTAATACTTTTGTTTTCTGCAAAAATCGGCATTATTTCTTTTGTGTATGTGGATATATTATTCTTCTATGTGTAAGTTTTGGCTTTTGTAAGCAAAAAGCCAATATATGTAATGCTCCGTAACAATATATGTGGCAGAGCATTACATATATTGATGTGCGCCATTACATCTGCATCCTATTACCGATAACTTGAATATTCTTATAATAAAATCCCCGTGTAATTAATAGAGGGTAGGATACCCTACCCTCTATTAATTACACGGGGATTTTTCTTTTAAAAAAAGAAGAAAATACGCCTGCGCGCATATATAATAATGTGAATATAAAATTTATGGACAAAAAAAAGGTATTTCATTGATAAAGTTCGTAACTTTGCAACATTGTATAAACAGGAACACATTTATGATAGAAGTAACAGATGCTGCTCTGCAAAAAGCTGCGGGTGAAGGGATGGATGAGTTTATCCAGGTATTTACTGATAAATATAAAGAAGTGATAGGGGGTGAGCTGACTGCCGAAACGATGGCTTTGCTTACAGGTGAACAACATTCGCTGTTGGCCTATCAAATTTTTCGTGATGAGATTATGACGGGAGGTTTTTGCCAATTGATACAGAATGGTTATGGGGGATATATTTTTGATAATCCTTTTGCCAAAGTGATGCGTCTGTGGGGGGCTGAAGAATTTTCCAAATTGATTTACCGGGCGAAAAAGGTATATGATGCTCACCGTGCTGATCTTGAAAAAGAGCGAACCGAGGATGAATTCATGGCAATGTATGAGCAGTACGAAGCTTTTGACGAACTTGAAGAAGAATATTTTGAAATGGAAGAACAGGTAACTGCGACAGTAGCAGGGTATTTGGATGATCATTTGGAGTTATTTGCAAAAATAGTTTAGTAATGTAAATATATATGAAGTGCGTCTGTCTGGTTGGTTTGTTCTTCTTTTTTTTATTGGTTTCCTGTAGGGAAAATAGAGATTTAACGAAGTTGGAACATGCTGATTCTTTAATGTTAGTAGCACCAGATAGCGCATTGACTTTTTTAGAGAGTTTAACCTCTAATGAGATAAATTCAACTTCGTCTTCTCAAGCACTGTATGCTTTATTATTAACCCAGGCTAAAGATAAAAATTGTATACCACATTCTAATGATTCGTTGATAAATATTGCAGTAAAGTATTATGATTTGAAGGATGATGATGATTTTTTGCGGGCAAAATCTCATTATTATTTAGGACGTGTATATCAAGATATAGGAGATGACTTAGCTGCAGTAAATGAATATTTGATAGCAATGCCTTTGGCCGAAAAAATAGATGATTATAATTTAATCTGTTTGTTGCAAGGCAATCTTGGATATATCTATTATCAACAGGCTCTGTACGATAAGGCTGATTCTCTTTATATTCGGGCAGAAAATCTTTCTATTCAAGAGAAAGATTCTTCAAATTTAGCTATAATATTAACGGCTCGTGCTAATATTTGTGTTGCAAGAAAAGATAGTTCAAAAAAGAATGCTATAGATTATTTAGAACGTGCACTGATTATTGCTAAGTCTGTTAATGATGATAGAGTTGAGAGAATTGTAATTAATGCGTTGGGTATTTTATATGAATCATTAGGGAATTTTGCACAAGCATTGGATTATGCTAAAAAAGGAATAGCTCTTAAAAGGGATACATTTAAACTTGCGGGATATTACCTATTACAAGGGGGTGCTTATTATAAATTAAACCAATATGATTCTGCGGTTTTTTATTTGAAGAAAAGTCTTTTAACTGATAATCTTTATACTAAAGCAGGAGCATATTCTTTTTTATCGGATATTGCAGAAAAGCAAGGAAGTTTAGAAGATGCTTTATGTTATAAAAAGAGTTTTTTGAAAAATATTGATTCAGTAAGATTAGTTGAAAATCATACAGTAGAATTACTTTCGTTTGAACATGATTATCGAATAAATTCGCACATTCGTAAATATCAATATTTTATAAAGAAATATCAATATTGTGTGTATATCCTTTTGGGATTACTGCTTTTTTTAGCTTTTTATTTTGAATATAGGAAGAGGGTGTGTGATAATAAGTCTCTTTCTTTATCGTGTGAAAATGGGCTATTGCATAGAAAACTGGCAAATATGACATTGATACAAGAGGAATTAACCAAAAAAGAAAAAGAAATAGAAAAATTACAAAGATTATCGGCTACTATTGAAGAGGATAAATGTAGAATATATGTTTTGAATAAACAAGTGGATTCTCTCCGTAAGGAAAAGGAAGAAATGTTTATTAATCTTATGAGGAGTTCTGATACATATATGCGCCTATTGGCTTTGATTGAGAAAAGAAGGATAGGTGATAAATGTAGAGAACAATATAATAATGATGATTGGAATTTATTATTAGCTGATATAAATATCTTTTCAAATGGTTTTGTTGATAGATTGAAACAACAATATGAATTGTTGAGTTTGCAGGACGTTCGATTCTGCTGTTTGCTTCGGGTTGGATTGAGCTATGTTGATATAGCATTAGTGTTGGACCGTACATTGGATACCATGTATAAGAGGCGAAATGCTATATTATTTAATAAAATGAACATTCAATCTAAATCATGTTTATTGGAAGAATTGCTAAAGAAAGTATAATTCTTCTTTTGTTTTTCTTTATTTTTTAATAAAATTCTTATCTCTTATTTTAAGTGTAATTTGTATTTAGTTGAAAATGAGGAATGTATGTCGCTTTTTGTTGGCTGCACTTTAACAAAAAACTCTTATTGTCTTTTTTGATATCTTAGACGATATGTTTTACATTTGTAGCATACTGAATTTTGAATAAAAAGCTAAGATTATGAAAAGACTGACTTTATTATTTGCATTTTTATGTTTATGTTGTGGCGCTTATACCCAAAGTATAGTAGAAGATGGCAGAATAGAAATTCCCATCAAGGGTGCAACGGAAGATGAACCTATTTTGCGTGGAGGAATAAACTCTTCTGTAAGAGCTTTTATTTATGAAAATCTACTTCAACTGACTTTTTTAGAACCTATGGAGAATGTGGTTGTGTCTATAAAAAATATAGATACAGGAGATGTTGTTTTCTTTGAAAGTTATTTTAGTCCAATTAATGTTTTTATTCCTTGGGATATACAAGAATTGGGGAATTTTCAATTGATTGTGGAGTCTGCAGAATTCAGAGGCTTGGGAGTCTTTTAGAATATAAATAATAGCCGAATTGTTTAATCTTTAAATTATTAGTGTATGAAAAAAAGTCTATTTTGTCTTTTAGGAGTTATATTTATTTTTTTCTCTTGTGAAAAAAATGAATTTATGGTAGAAGAACTTGATACCTCTGTTTCTCCACAAACAAGAAGTGCGAGTGATGATATTCCGGATCCTTTAGCACAGATGTCGGGTTTTATGCTCCATATAAAAAATGTGGCGACAGGTAAATATTTGAGTGGGACAACTGGGGATAACTCAGTAGTTCTTTATGATCAGGATGATGGTAGTTATCGTCAAAGATGGTATTTGCTTCCAAATGGGCTTCGTATTTGTATTGTATTGGCAGGTGGGAGTGGCTATCAAGGATGTCATGTTTCTGAGAGAGATTATTATCCTTATATGCGTCATACTTATTCGGAGCCAAATCGGAATGGAGGGCTACAGTTGGAATATATACCCAACACTCAATATTATTATATAAAAACACCTTTTCATCCCCCACATCCCGGAACGTATCCAGATTTTGACTCTTTTAATCATTTTATGCAACCATATGATGGTAATAGTAACAATCTGCTTTTTACTAATAATAAATATAAAGGAGATTTAACAAAGTGGCAATTTATTCCTGTTGACGAATTTAATATACTGGAAATTTCTTATGAGTTGAGTTCTGGAGATAATTTGGTAGTAGCTCCTAAAGTAGTACAGACAAAGACACTGGTTAATAATACAGACGAACCTGCTACTCGAACTATAACTCTTTCAGAGGCTGTTTCGAATGAATCGACCTTTTCTCAGACTGAAAAAATGTCTGTTTCAATTAGACAAGATGCTTCGGTGAAATTCGGTATAGCTGAATTTGTTGAAGGTAATCTTAGTGTGGGCTCTACTTCAAGTAGTGAGTGGTCATATACCGTGGGGCAAAAAGAGGTTCATACTACTACTATAACAGAAACAATAAGCCAAATTGTTCCTCCAAGAACTACTATAACGGCAAAGTTGGTTGCTTCAGAATATAAGGCTAAATTAACATATATAGCTAAATTGTTAGGTATAAATACAAATAAGACAATTTATTTAAAAGGAAAATGGGATGGTATAGTTGTTCAAGATACGAGAATTGAACTTTATTATCCAGATGGAAAACTTTTAAAAACGATAAGTATAATACCTAAGTAGTTTACTATTTGTAGTTTATTGATAGTCAAAAACACAGTTGTATATGGTGTTTTTGGCTATCATTTGTATTACTTATGTAAATGGTTGATTTTGAGTGAAAACAGTTTCTCCTAAATTGGAGCTATTAGAGTTTTGCAAAAATAATAAAGTAATTGGTGCAGTATTTTTTAAGTATCTGCATTTACTTATTGTGAATTAGAATTTATATCTTTGCAAACTCTAATAATAGATTTATGAAACAAGTGAAATTTTTGATGTTAGCCCTGATTATGCTGATGGGCGTTGGATTTACTTCATGTATGAATGGAGAGAATGATACTACAGTGAGACGGGATGTTTTTGCTAAAACTCATTCTTACATGGGAGTTACTTGGTTTGAGGATGAATATGGATTTGAATATTATCCATCAGCCGCTTCTATGGCTACAATGAAAACGTATGGTTTTGATCCGATCTCCAATGATATGGTTTATCTTATATTCCAGTATGACTCGGCTACTCAACCAGTTACAGAAAACACGAAGTCTTTGAAAGATCTGCAATTGTTGTATGCAACGGAACTGGATGCCACTGTAGAATCTGTAGCAGAAAAAGGTGACTCTAATGATTCGATAGCAAAAGCTCCTATCAGAAATTTGCAGGGAACAATTAGTCTTTCTAATGGAATTTATGAGTACAAACCTTTCATGTTTGATGAAAATACATTAATGCTTCAGATTGATTACTTTATGGGAATAGATGGTTTGTTGTCTCACTATTTTACGCTTGTTCATTATCCCAATGAACCAACTGAGGAGAACACCATAAAACTATACTTGCGTCATAATAACGGAAAGGATACTTCTACCAGTTATACGAGCGTAAATTATTCAGGTCAATATCCCTTTCTATTCTATAAAGCATTCAATCTAGGAAAACTCGATGGGTCTATTAATGAAAATACAAAAATTATTATTGAGGTACAAGAGAATAATACCAATATAGATTTGGAGAGTGAGCAGACTAAAACTAAAACATACACAGTACAAATTAAGGCTAAAGAATAAATTTGGATTACAAAGAGTTATTTAAAATAGCAATGTCATTAATTTCCTCTCCGGCCAAGGCCTGGGAGGAAATTCGTTTGGAAGAGGATAGGCGAAAAGTCTTTGTGGCTTTTGTCTATCCTATGATTGGTTTATGCGGTCTTGCTGTCTTTATTGGTTCTTTATTGGCCAATGGATGGGGAGGTCCGCAAAGTTTTCAGATAGCCATGACGCAATGCTGTGCTGTGGCTGTGGCCTTGTTCGGTGGTTACTTTTTGGCGGCTTATGCCATCAATCAACTGAGGGTACAGATGTTTGGGATGTCAGATGATATCTCTCTGACTCAGCAGTTTGCAGGATATGCACTGGTTGTCAGTTTCCTGCTGAAAATAATTACCGGACTGTTGCCTGACTTTAGCATCATTGGCTGGTTGTTGCAGTTCTATATCGTTTATGTGGTGTGGGAAGGTGCGCCGATTGTGATGCAGGTTGAAGAAAAGAACCGGTTACGATTCACCATTTTGTCGTCTTTGTTGTTAATACTATGTCCGGCAGTGATTCAATTTGTGTTCAATAAACTAACAGCAATATTAAATTAAGAAAATAATGAAACTGGCTCCTGTAAATATAAAGAATAAACGTGCTACATTTGACTATGAGTTACTGGATACTTATACTGCGGGTATTGTGCTCACCGGAACGGAGATAAAGTCTATTCGCTTAGGAAAGGCAAGTCTGGTAGATACGTTTTGTTACTTTGCAAAAGGTGAGTTGTGGGTAAAGAATATGCACATTGCCGAATATTTCTATGGCTCGTACAATAATCATGCAGCCCGTAGAGACAGGAAGCTGTTACTCAATAAGAAGGAGTTGAAGAAGCTGGAACGGGGAACGAAGGAAACAGGATTTACCATTGTGCCCGTTCGTATGTTCGTCAACGAAAAAGGATTAGCTAAAGTTGTTGTGGCTTTGGCTAAAGGTAAAAAGCAATATGACAAGCGCGAGTCTTTGAAGGAAAAAGATGATCGTCGTGATATGGACCGGATGTTTAAGAGATAATAATGTGCCGATGTGCTAATATGCCAATGCACCAATGAAAAAGATGACTATTCCACAATTAATATCCCAGCGTATCCTTATATTGGATGGGGCGATGGGAACTATGATTCAGCAATACAACTTAAAGGAAGAAGATTTCCGTGGCGAACGTTTTGCACACATTCCCGGACAACTGAAAGGGAACAATGATTTGTTGTGCCTGACCCGTCCGGATGTAATTCAGGATATTCACCGTAAATATCTGGAGGCAGGTGCCGATATCATCGAAACCAATACTTTTAGTTCGACTACGGTTTCTATGGCCGATTATCACGTAGAAGACTATGTACGTGAGATCAACCTTGCTGCTGTGAAACTGGCACGTGAAGTGGCGGATGAATATACAGCAAAGAATCCGCAAAAACCTCGTTTTGTGGCAGGTTCGGTAGGCCCTACCAATAAGACCTGCTCTATGAGCCCTGATGTGAATAATCCGGCCTTTCGTGCATTAAGCTATGATGGATTGGCTACCGCTTATCAGCAGCAAATGGAAGCTATGCTCGAAGGAGGAGTGGATGCCATTCTGATTGAAACAATCTTTGATACCCTGAATGCCAAGGCGGCCATTTATGCAGCAGAGCAGGCGATGAAAAAGACAGGTATTGAAGTTCCCATTATGCTATCTGTTACTGTTTCTGATACGGGTGGACGTACACTTTCGGGGCAGACATTGGATGCTTTCCTGGCTTCTGTGCAACACGCCAATATACTTTCGGTGGGACTGAATTGCTCGTTTGGTGCCAAGCAATTAAAGCCATTTCTTGAGCAGCTTGCCAACCGTGCACCTTATTACATCAGCGCTTATCCGAATGCCGGGCTTCCTAATAGTCTGGGTAAATATGATCAGACCCCGGCCGATATGGCTCATGAAGTAAAAGAATACATCCATGAAGGATTAATAAATATCATTGGTGGCTGTTGTGGTACTACTGACGCTTATATTGCAGAATATCCGGCCTTAATAGAAGGAGCAAAGCCTCATGTACCTGCTCCTAAGCCTGATTGTCTCTGGCTTTCGGGGCTGGAATTGCTGGAGGTGAAACCGGAAATCAATTTCGTAAATATCGGTGAGCGTTGCAATGTAGCCGGTTCGCGTAAGTTCTTGCGGCTTATTAATGAGAAGAAATATGATGAAGCACTTTCCATAGCCCGTCAGCAGGTAGAAGATGGTGCGTTGATCATTGACGTAAATATGGATGATGGGTTGTTGGATGCACGTCAGGAGATGACAACTTTCCTCAATCTGATAGCTTCGGAGCCTGATATAGCTCGTGTGCCTGTAATGATTGACTCTTCTAAGTGGGAGGTCATTGAAGCCGGACTGAAATGCCTGCAAGGTAAATCGGTAGTGAATTCTATCTCTTTAAAAGAAGGAGAAGAGAAGTTCTTAGAGCATGCCCGCATTATTAAACAATATGGTGCTGCTACTGTGGTAATGGCTTTCGACGAAAAAGGACAGGCAGACACTGCTGCCCGTAAAATAGAAGTCTGTGAGCGAGCTTACCGTTTGTTGGTTGATAAGATAGGATTCAATCCGCATGATATTATTTTTGACCCGAATGTTCTTGCTGTAGCTACGGGTATCGAAGAGCACAATAATTACGCTGTCGACTTTATCAATGCAACCGGCTGGATTCGTAAAAATCTTCCCGGTGCACATGTGAGTGGTGGTATTAGTAATCTTTCATTCTCTTTCCGGGGGAACAACTACATCCGTGAAGCAATGCATGCTGTTTTTCTTTATCATGCTATTCAGCAAGGGATGGATATGGGAATTGTCAATCCGGCTACTTCCGTACTCTATACGGATATTCCGGCCGATGTGCTCGAAAAGATAGAGGATGTTGTTCTGAATCGTCGTCCTGATGCTGCTGAACGTCTGATCGAACTTGCCGAAGCGTTGAAGGCCGAAAAGAATGGTGAACTTTCAACTTCTAACTCTCAGTTTTCAACCCATCTGGCTTGGAGAGAGGGGACTGTGCAGGAACGTTTGCAGTATGCATTAGTGAAAGGTATTGGTGACTTTCTGGAAGAAGATTTGGCGGAAGCACTGCCACTGTATGATAAGGCAGTGGATGTGATTGAGGGGCCATTGATGGAGGGTATGAATCATGTTGGTGAACTGTTTGGTGCCGGAAAGATGTTTCTGCCTCAGGTAGTAAAAACGGCTCGTACCATGAAGAAAGCTGTGGCTGTTTTGCAGCCTGTTATAGAATCGGAAAAACAGGAAGGAGCGCCTCCGGCCGGAAAAGTATTATTGGCTACTGTAAAAGGGGACGTACATGATATTGGAAAAAATATTGTTGCCGTAGTGATGGCTTGCAACGGATATGACATTGTAGATTTAGGGGTGATGGTACCTGCTGAAACGATTGTGCAGCGAGCTATTGAGGAGAAAGTAGATATGATTGGCCTGAGTGGGCTGATTACTCCTTCTTTGGAAGAAATGGTTCATGTAGCTATGGAACTTGAGAAAGTGGGTCTGGACATTCCTTTGTTGATAGGTGGTGCAACGACTTCCAGAATGCATACTGCTTTGAAGATTGCTCCTGTTTATCATGCTCCGGTGGTTCATCTGAAAGATGCCTCGTTGAATGCCGGTGTAGCAGCGCGTTTACTTAATCCGAAAGCAAAAGAGGAACTTGTTGGGGAGTTGGCAAAAGAATATCAGGAATTGCGTGAGAAGAGTGGCATGATGCGTCGAGAAACAGTATCGCTTGAAGAAGCACAAAAAAATAAATTAAACCTGTTTTAATTGATATGAGTATGAGAAAGATTTCCGCTTTGTTGTTGATGGCAGCTGTTTTACTGACTATCATTGTCTCATGTTCTTCTGCTCCGCAAGGTGCAGCATCTGCTTCCGGTAATGCGGCTTTGGATAATATTTTTGCCCGCAAAAGTGTACGTACTTATCTGAATAAGGGGGTAGAAGAAGAAAAGATAGACTTGATGCTGCGTGCCGGTATGGCTGCTCCTTCGGGGAAAGATCAGCGTCCGTGGGAGTTTATTGTAGTAACCGAACGGGCTTCTCTCGATTCTATGGCTGCTGCTTTGCCTTATGCTAAAATGCTAACAGAGGCTCGTTATGCCATTGTTGTATGTGGCGATTCCACCCGTTCTTCTTACTGGTATCTGGATTGTTCAGCTGCTACGCAAAACATACTTTTGGCTGCTGAGAGTCTGGGGCTTGGTGCTGTCTGGACTGCTGCTTATCCCTATGAAGACCGTATGCAGGTAGTCCGTAAGTATACTGCTCTGCCCGAAAATATCTTACCATTGTGTGTTATTCCTTTCGGATATCCTGCTACTCAGCAGCAACCGAAACAGAAATATGATGAGAAGAAAATACATTATGAGAAGTGGTAAATAGTGATTAGTGATTAGCGATGAGTGATAAGTGATTAGCAAGCTGCGCAGCCCACTAATCACTTATCACTCATCACTAATCACTACTTTTTATTTTCTTCTTATACGATTCATACCTCGACATGATATCCTTCACAAAGTTATATGTTTCTATTCCACGGAAGTAACCGTTTTTACAAACGGGATCGGTAAAGTATTCTTCATTACTTTTCAGCAGGATGTAGTTTTCTACATTATTATCCCATACATTTTTATTTTTTCCATACTTATCAGCCAGTGCAATGGCATCATATATATGTCCTAATCCGGCATTATAGGATGCAAGAATGAACTTAATACGTTCCTGTTTATCGGGAATCATTCTAAGACTCCTGTCGGTGCTTGCTATATATTTCACAGCTGCTTTAATGCTTTCTTCCGGATTTTGTTCTTTGCCGGGAGGCAATCCCATCGCACGTGCTGTTTGAGGCATGAGCTGCATCAAGCCTTTGGCTCCTGCCCATGATACGGCTGTTGTATCAAAGTTAGATTCTGTATAGGCCAGTGATGCCAGTAAACGCCAGTCCCAATCTATCTCTTTGGCATACTTTTTAAATAGTTTATCATAATGAGAAATTTTTCCTTCACGTAATGAGAGGATAGGAGAGTGAGGAACTGCTTTACTGATTTCGAAGTATCGCTTCATACTGGCACTATAAGCCGGTGAAGTCATATTATCTTCGTGCCATTTGTCTGCGGCAGCAGCCAGTTGAGGACAGTCTTTCCGTACAGCCCATGAGGCCCGCTGATCAAAACTGATAGAGAGTTTGATATTCAGATTCGGATAATAAGTTGTGTTTAACTTTGCCAAATCGTTATCTGCCACTGTATAGGGGATTTTTCCTTGTGCTACTTGTGTGATGAGATCTTCGGTTGTGATGCTGTCACCTGTCACTTTATGGATCTGTATACCACCTCCCAGTTCACTGTTCAGATTGACGAGCCTGTCGTAGTATTTACCGGGTTTTACATATACATCTTTGCCGACAAGCTCCGTTACATCGGTTATTGGTTTTGTTTTACCATTGTTTCGTTGCACAATTACCTGATGCGTAATCACTTCCTCTCCACAATAAATCAGGCTATCTTTCAATTCTTTGGTTATAGGAAGATTGTATGCAATAAGATCACCCTCACCGGCGAGAAGCTTTTCAATTAATTCAGGTACATTTCGTGCTACTTCAATGCGTAACTTTACACCCAGGCTTTTGGCAAATTGTTCGCTCAACTCATATTGGAACCCCATTTCCTGTCCGCGGTAAATAAAATAGGTTGTTGAGCTGTATAATGTCAGTACAACCAGTTCACCGCTGTCTTTAATCTGTGCCAAATCATATGCTCCCACTTTCTCTGTCGGGTGGTGTCTGTGTCTACAGGCCAATACAGAAAAGAGGATGATGAAGAAGACAGGCAGTATAGAGCGCCGGACTGTCATTCTTATTTCAAATGTTTCTTAATATACATTGTCAGGATATCAATTGCCACATTATTATTACCTCCTTCGGGTACAATAAGATCGGCATATCTTTTGCAAGGTTCGATAAACTGCTGATGCATTGGTTTTAATATGCGCGTATAACGTTCCATAACAGCTTCAGCAGTACGTCCGCGTTCCACTACATCCCGTTGTATTACACGTATCAGACGTTCATCCGGGTCGGCATCTACAAAAATTTTAAGATCCATCATGTTACGTAGTTTTTTATCGCAAAGGGCAAGAATCCCTTCAATAATAACCACTTCACGCGGTTCAATATGTATGGTTTCAGATTGGCGGGTACAAGTAAGATAGGAATAAGTGGGCTGTTCTATGCTTTTACCTTCTTTCAACATAGAAACATGTTTTGAGAGCAGGTTCCATTCAAATGCATCCGGATGGTCAAAGTTGATATTCTGCCGTTCTTCAACAGGTACATGGCTACTGTCTTTGTAATATGAATCCTGTGGAAGTAATACAACTTCACCGGCGGGTAGACTCTCAACAATTTTCCTTACGACGGTGGTCTTTCCCGAACCCGTTCCGCCTGCTATTCCTATTATTAACATCTGTTCATAGTGTATATTTAAAACAAATAGAGTAATTTTGCATTGATAAAGATAATGCAGCTTCTTCGGCTGACAAATATATAAACAATAAATTAAAATAGCAACGTTATGGTGAAACACATTGTATTATTTAAGTTAAAGGATGAAGTACCGGAAGCCGAGAAACTCATTGTGATGAATAAATTTAAAGAGGCGATAGAAGCTCTTCCTGCCGTAATTCCTGTTATTCGTAAAATCGAAGTGGGATTAAATACCAATCCGGGTGAGACGTGGCATATTGCGTTGTATAGTGAATTTGATAATCAGGATGACGTGAAGTTCTATGCTACTCATCCTCTTCATGTAGCTGCCGGCAAAATTATAGCTGAGGCAAAAGAGAGCCGTGCCTGTGTGGACTACGAGTAAGTAAGTGAACCAGAGCGTTTACATAACTGTTATAATTTAAAATACTGAATAGAGAATGAGAAAATTATGTTCTTTTTTGTTGCTGATGTTTGTTGTCTTGGCGGCTCATGCACAGATTCAAGATCCTGTAAAGTTTAAGACAGAATTAAAGGCATTGTCGGATACTGAAGGTGAAATAATATTTACTGCCGCCATTGATCCGGGATGGCATGTATATTCTACTAACTTAGGTGATGGCGGGCCTATTTCGGCAACATTCAATGTCGATAAAAAGAATGGTTTGGAATTGGTTGGCAAGCTGAAGCCGGTAGGAAATGAAATCTCAACATTTGATAAACTTTTTCAAATGAAAGTGCGTTATTTTGAGAATACTGCACAGTTTGTTCAGAAGATAAAGTTTATTGCCGGTACATATACTATTGAAGGATATCTGGAATATGGGGCATGTGATGACGAAAGTTGTTTACCACCGACACAGGTTCCGTTTAATCTATCAGGGAAAACTACCTTAAAGGCTACAGAAACGGTAGGAGACTCTAAAGCTGAGCTTCAAAAAGACGCAGAAGTTGAATCAGAAACAGTTACTACATCTGCAGACACTACTGCAATTGTAAAACCTGCTGTTTCTGCTGACATCCTTTGGAAGCCGGTTATTGATGATTTGCATGCTTATGGAGAAGAACATTCTCAGGAAGATATGTCATGGATTTATATTTTTATTACCGGATTCCTGGGAGGACTACTTGCACTGTTTACACCTTGCGTTTGGCCTATTATCCCCATGACTGTAAGTTTCTTCCTGAAACGTAGTAAAGATAAAAAGAAAGGTATCCGTGACGCTTGGACATATGGTGCTTCTATCGTTGTGATTTACGTTACATTGGGACTTGCTATTACGGCTATCTTTGGTGCAAGTGCATTGAATGCTTTGTCTACCAATGCTGTCTTTAATATTCTTTTCTGCTTGATGCTGATTGTATTTGCAGCTTCTTTCTTTGGTGCATTTGAGATTACGCTTCCTTCAAAGTGGAGCAATGCAGTGGATAGTAAGGCAGAAGCTACAGGAGGATTGATTAGTATCTTTTTGATGGCTTTCACTCTGTCACTGGTATCTTTCTCTTGTACAGGCCCTATTATTGGATTCTTATTAGTACAGGTATCTACTACAGGTAGTGTGGTAGCTCCTGCCATCGGTATGCTTGGTTTTGCCATTGCTTTGGCACTTCCGTTTACTTTGTTTGCTCTTTTCCCTTCCTGGTTGAAGTCTATGCCGAAGTCTGGTGGTTGGATGAATGTGATAAAAGTAACACTTGGTTTTCTCGAATTGGCTTTTGCTTTGAAGTTTTTATCTGTTGCCGATCTGGCTTACGGATGGAGAATTCTTGATCGTGAAACATTCCTGGCTTTATGGATTGTGATATTTGCATTGCTTGGTTTCTACTTGTTGGGTAAAATTAAATTTCCTCACGATGATGATGATACTAAAATAGGCGTATCCCGTTTCTTTATGGCGCTCGTATCACTTGCATTTGCAGTTTATATGGTACCCGGTTTATGGGGAGCACCGTTGAAAGCCGTTAGTGCATTTGCTCCACCTATGAAAACGCAGGATTTCAATCTGTATACAAATGAGGTACATGCTAAATTTGATGATTATGATTTGGGGATGGAGTATGCCAGATTGCACAATAAGCCGGTCATGCTTGATTTTACGGGTTATGGTTGTGTTAACTGCCGTAAAATGGAGCTTGCTGTGTGGACTGATCCGACAGTAAGTAAAATCATCAATGATGACTATGTATTGATCACTCTATATGTAGACAACAAGACTCCGCTTTCTGAACCGGTGAAGATTATGGAGAATGGCACTGAACGAACTTTGCGTACTGTAGGTGATAAATGGAGTTATCTGCAACGTGTGAAGTTTGGTGCCAATGCCCAACCCTTCTATGTGTTGATAGATAATGAAGGAAAACCTTTGAATAAGTCTTATGCTTATAATGAAGATATTCCTAAATACATCGAATTCCTGAGAACAGGGCTTGAAAACTATCGGAAGGAAAAATAATATGCTGATTATTCGATATGCCAATTGAATAATTTATTAATAGTGGAATCAGTAATTTCCTCTGATTCCTTATTAGATAAGATCGGATAAATGAATATGATGGTAATTTTTTCCATCTAAATTTTAGCTCTTTTTGAAAGTCATAAATTAGAATAGTGAGTAAATTTACTATTCTAATATATTGACTTTCAATTCACTTAAAAGAGATGAATGAGATAGCTGAATAATAATGTTTTAACTTATTAAATCAGCAGATGATTTACGATTACTGATTAGCATTAACAATATAAAGAATGTCAACCTTTGAATCTTATAATGAATTGGACTTATGGAAATTATTTCTTGAAGGGGATAAGGAAGCCTTTTCTGTCTTCTATCGTCACAATTATAGGAAACTCTATTCTTATGGTATAAGTTTAGGTATGGACAGTGAATTAATAGATGATATTATACAAGAATTATTTGTTAAACTTTATACTCGCCCTCAATTAATAAAAGATTTTTCTACTATTCAGGCATTTCTTTATGCAGCTGTGAGAAATGCCTTTGTTAATCATGAAAAACAAAGGAAAAAGTATTTGTATCTGGATGAATTTGAAAACTTTGAACTACCTTATTTTGTTGAAAACACCCAAATTGAAGATGAAGAAGAATTAAAGGCTTTAAAGGAAAAGATACATAGAATAATTAATAGTTTAACTCCTCGACAAAAAGAAATCATTTATTTACGATTTTTACATCAAAAAGAATATGAAGAAATAGCCCGGATTATGGATATGTCTGAACAGGCCGCGCGCAATCTGACATATAGAGCTATGGAAAAGATCAGGAAAGAAAATAATGATTTCTTCGTATTACTATTCATGATCGCTTTGTTCTCGGACTATCATTTCTAATGAGAAAATAATCTTTTCTAAAAAACAATTTTATTTTTTTTATGTATTAAGTTTATTTGCTGATAATAAGGTGATTAAATGATATATTTGTGCCTGTAGAAGATATTTTTGTAGTATAGCTATAAAAAATGTCTTGTGTAGTGATTACAAAATAAAGATAGAATTGTACTACTAATAGAAATAAAGATAGAATGGAAAATAGAAACAACATAGAGTTTTGGATTTTTGATGAGAAACTTATCAATATTGCTAAGGAAAATGATCAAGAAGCCTTGAAGTGGATGATGGACCTTCATCCTGAGCAATGTGAAGTCATTGAAAATGCATTTCTTTTATTGCAGAATATAAAGGTTGAAGAAACTGTTGTTTCTGATTTGCAAGTTGAACGTAGCCTTAAAGGTTTTTGGGATCGGATTGATCGTAGAAAAAACAGAAGAAGGTTATATTGGATTTCAACGGCATGTGCAGCCTGTATATCTGTTATATTGGTAGTATCGTCATTATTATTAATGGGAAAAGATTATGTTGATAATAAAGAAGAGGTATTGGCTTTACTTGACTCAATACAAAGTACATCCAGTGAAATTCTTATTATTTCGGGTGGTTTAAGAACTGCTATTCCCAATAATGAAGTCATAAATCAGACGGCACAAGGGGATTTTGTTGTGGGAACTGAGAAGAAAATGAAATTCTCTGATTTGCAGGGAGAGATGATTCAGTTGGTTGTGCCGGTGGGCAAACGTACTGCTATCAGATTTAATGATGGTACGGTTGCCTGGCTTAATGCCGGTAGTAAGTTGTTGTATCCGAAGACCTTTTTAGAAGACAGACGTGATATATATATAGAAGGAGAGACATATCTGGAAGTAGAAAAAGATCAATCCCGCCCATTTTTTGTACATACGAAAGATTTTGATGTTTCTGTTTTAGGAACGAAGTTTAATGTGAGTGCATATAAAGAGGATATTCAAAAGTCTGTGGTATTAGTAGAAGGTAGTGTTGAAGTGGGATCGGATAATAACAAGTATAAATTGATTCCCAAGGAGGGCTTCTTTTATGCAAGGAATTCTTCGGTTGTCAAAAAGGTTGATACCTACGCTTATACCTGCTGGAAAGATGGTATTATGCAAATTCAGAATGAACCGTTGGAGCATATCTTTACCCGTTTAGAGAAATACTATGGAGTGAAAATTATATTTGATAGTTCCGTATCGAAAAAGAAATATATTGGAAATCTTAATCTTTACGATTCTATTAGTGAAGTATTACATAATTTGTCACATTCAACGCCCTTTACATTTGAATATAGTAAAGAAACAAATGTTGTGAAGGTTTATCAGAAAAAGAAACGCTATAGCAAATAAATAACATCTAATTAATTTTTTATTATTATGAGAAACTATCGTCTACCACCTTAGTATAGGGGATCGTATGCTTCTTTGGAAGCTTTTTTAGAGCTGTGATTTGAATTTATAAAATAAAAGCATAGATAACTATGAGGACACAAGTAAGTATTTATAAATGTAATTCCATTAAAAAATATATTGGATTTCAATTGCTCTGTTTCGTAATTAGTATTATAGGAAACACATTGAATGCGCAAAACACTCTTTCTCAAACTAATATTTCGCTGCAAGTACGTGATATTACTATTAAAGAATTATTTTCTACCATAGAAAAACATACAAATTATGTAATTCTGTACGAGGAAGATGTTCCTGTGAAAGAAAGAATATCTGTATTTGCTGAGAATAAAAGTGTAGAAAGTATTTTGAATGAAGTTTTAACTCCCCGTGGTATTAAATATTATTTGAACGGGAAGCAGATTATCGTTACGGTAGATAAGACTAAACAACAATTCAGGCAAAGTAATGCTAAGAAATCCTGGGTTAGTGGTACGGTTGTTGATATTGCCGGTGAAGCTATGATTGGGGTGACCATTGCTGTACAGGGTACTCAAACCGGTACAGTAACTGATGCAGATGGTAAATATAGAATTGAAGCCCAGCCGGGTGATATACTTGTATTTTCATTTGTCGGCATGAAAAAACAGGAAGTATCTTTTAACGGTAAAAAACAGGTTATTGATATAGTAATGGATGAGGAAACCAATTTGATGGATGAGGTTGTAGTTGTTGGTTTCGGAACTCAGAAAAAGGTGAATCTAACAGGTGCCGTAGGAGTAATAGAATCTAAATCATTGGAGGCTCGTCCGGTTGGAAATGCAGTACAGGCTTTGCAGGGATTACTCCCGGGACTTAATATTACGACCTCTAATAATGGTGCCGAATTAAATGCTACTCCTTCTATTAATATACGTGGAACGGCAACTATTGGTTCGACATCGAGTGGTAGTCCATTGGTGCTTATTGATGGTATGGAAGGTAGTCTTTCGAATATCAATCCGCAGGATATTGATAATATTTCAGTGTTGAAGGATGCGGCTGCTTCATCAATTTATGGTTCCAGAGCGCCATTTGGTGTAATTCTGGTAACTACTAAATCCGGAAAGAAAGGTAAGTCTACTGTGAATTATAGCAATAACTTTCGTTTTAAAACTCCTGTAATGTTACCAAAGATGGCTAATTCATGGGATTATATTAATTATTTCAATGATGCCAATTTTAATAATGCCGGTGCTTATCTTTATGATGATACTCAGGTACAAAATGTTTGGGATTATATGCACGGTACATTGAATGATGGAGGCATTCAACCGAATAGTAATGGAAAGTGGGATACCGGTACAGCTTATGCCAATGTGGATTGGTTGAGAGAGTATTATAAGGATTGGTCACCATCTCAGGAGCATAATCTGAGTGTAAGTGGTGGAACAGATAAGCTGACATATTATGTGTCGGCTAATTATCAGACTCAAGATGGATTTTTGCGTTATGGCACTGATAATCAGAAACGATTTGCAACAACAGGTAAGATTTCATCTCAGGTAACAGATTTTATTAAGATGGATTATACAACCCGTTTTTCACGTACTGATTATGGGCGTCCGAGTCAGATGTCAAGTAATTTTTATAATGAAGTACTTCGTCGTTCGGTTCCGTTGATTCCGGTAACTGATCCGAATGGATATCGATTGGCAGATGTGACATATACAGAGCATTTAGAGAATGGAGGTAGAAGACAGGAGCAGAATGATGATTTATATCAGCAATTGAAACTGACGATTACTCCGGTTAAGAATTGGAATATAATGGCGGAAATGAATGCACGTATTACTAATGACTGGCAACATGAAGTTTGGAATCTGGTGTACGGGCATTATGCGACAGAGCCTTTGAAGACTTATGTATCCAATCTGAGCCAGAAGAAGAGTCGTGTATATGAGTATGCATATCGTGCTACTCACTTGACCCCTAATTTTTATTCTAATTATAATATTGCGTTAGGAGAACATAATCTGGCAGCAATGGTAGGATTTCAGTTAGAGTCTTATAAAAATCGCATGCTTAGCGGACAACGCAATGATTTAATATCCGATGATATTCCGGTTTTAGATCAAACTACTGATGTTGAGAATGCTACATTGAAGGGTAACTATAATGAATGGTGCACGGTAGGCTTCTTTGGCCGTATTAATTATGATTATAAAGAGCGTTATCTACTGGAAGTAAACGTGCGTAGAGATGGTAGTTCGCGTTATCGTCGTGACAAACGCTGGATAACTTCTCCATCTGCTTCTTTAGGTTGGAATATAGCGCGAGAAGAGTTTATGAAGGGTACGGCTGATTATATTCAACTGTTGAAGTTGAGAGCTTCTTATGGTGTTTTGGCCAATCAGAATGCTAAAAGTTATTACCCTACTTACCTCACAATGACAACTGCCGCAGGAAAGGGAGATTGGTTAATTGACGGTTTACGTCCTAATACAGCGGCTGCTCCAGGATTAATATCTACTTCTTTAACTTGGGAAAAGATTAAAACGTTGAATTTTGGTCTTGACTGGGGAGTACTAAATAACCGTTTGACGGGTTCTTTTGATATCTACAGCCGTACAACAAAAGATATGATGGGACCTGGAGTAGACTTACCCGGAACATTGGGAACAAGTGCCCCTGCAACCAATAACACAGATTTAGTAACTAAAGGTTGGGAATTGCAGATTGGCTGGAAAGATCGTATTAATGAGTTTCAGTATGGAGTGTCATTCAATTTATCAGACAGTAGAACGAAAATATTGAAATATCCGAATCTGACAGGTTCATTGAGTACTTATTATGAAGGACAAATTCTGGGAGATATTTTTGGATATGAAACGATTGGAATAGCAAAAACTGATGAGGAGATGGAAGCACATTTAGCTTCATTACCCAATGGTGGACAAAATGCCTTAGGCAGTAAGTGGGCTGCCGGTGATATTATGTATGCCGATACTAACGGTGACGGAAAGGTAAGTAATGGCTCAAATACAATTTATGATATGGGTGATTTGAGGAAAATAGGGAATAGTACTCCGCGTTTCCGTACAGGCATTAGTTTGGATGCCTCCTGGAGAGGTTTTGCAATTTCAATGTTTTGGCAAGGAGTATTAAAACGGGATTACTATCCGGACGCAAAGGTAGGTTCTGCATCTACTGATCTGAATTTTGTATTTTGGGGAGCAACGTCAGGTGGAAAATCCTGGTCTGTCGTTTTTGATGAGCATATGAATTATTTCCGTGATGAAGATAGTCGTTTGGGAGCTAATTATGACGCGTATTATCCACGGCCTTTGTGGGCTAATAAGAATAAATCCACTCAGACACGTTATTTGCAGAATGCTTCGTATATGCGTTTGAAAAACTTGCAACTATCCTATACTTTTCCTGCAAAATGGATGAGACGGGCATATATACAAAATCTGCGTTTATTTGTCTCTGGTGAGAATCTGCTTACATTTACTAAACTGTCTAAGACTATGGATCCTGAAACTGCCGGCATTGGTCTTAAGGGTGGTATGGTATATCCGTTGTCAAAGACCTATTCATTTGGCTTAAGTGTGACCTTTTAATAGAATATAAACCAGAAAATTTACAAATATGAAAAATATATATAGTTCTATTGCAAAGATAATAGCAGTCAATACTTTATTGTTTGCTATGGTTGGATGTGATGATTTCCTGGATGTAACTCCTCCATCTACTATATCTCCCGAGAAATATTTATGGGAAGAATCGCATCTTGCTGCATATACGATTAAATACTATACAAATCTGGATAGCTATACAGGTAATCCTGCTGATTCTCCTTATTGGAGTGATATATGTACGGACAATGCCGTAGGACGTAATGGGAATAACAAATTTATGCCGGGACAGATTAAAGTCGGTTCAACAGGAGGTTCATGGAGTTTCACAGATATCAGACCTTTGAATTTTTATTTGGAGACGGTTGTTCCTCGTTATGAGAAAGGAGAGTTGAAAGGAGATCCGACCAATGTTAAGCATTATATAGGTGAGGGATATTTTTTAAGAGCTTATGAATATTTTAAAAAGTTGAAAGCTTTAGGAGATTTTCCTATAATAACGACTACTTTGCCGGATGATTTGGAAACATTGACAGAAGCTTCCAAACGTAGACCACGTAATGAAGTAGCCAGGTTTATTCTGAGCGATTTGGATAAGGCGATTGATATGATGAAGAATACAGCTCCGCAAGGAGGTCGTACACGTTTGAATAAAAATGCGGCTCTGATAATGAAATCCAGAGTAGCACTATTTGAAGGTACTTGGCTGAAACATCATAAAGGAACGGCACATGTGCCTCTGGGACCTAATTGGCCCGGTAGCCAAAAAGAGTATTTGAAAGATTATCAATACCCAAGTGGCAGTATTGATGCGGAAATAGATTTTTTTCTGGAAGCAGCGATGGATGCAGCTCAACAAGTAGCTGATAAAGTAACATTGACTGTCAACAATAAGACAATCAGAGAGTCTGCTTCTCAAGCTGTTAATCCTTACTATGATTTATTTGCAAGTAAAAATCCTGCAGCATATCCGGAAGCTGTAATGTACCGGACTTATTCCATTGATTTGGCAACTCCGGTGAAACATGGATACAATGGTGGAGTTTATTATGGTTATTCTGTAGGATATACCCAGCAGTTTGCCGATGTCTTTTTAATGGAGAATGGTCTTCCGTACTATGCTACTGGCAGTAATTATAAAGGCGACGACTACATAGCCGATACTAAAGTAAATCGTGACTGGCGTTGGCGTTTGTTTATGAAGGCTCCGGGAGAGGTACGTGTATTGGAGAATATGTTGGTTGAACATGATGAGTTTCCAAGTCCTGCCGAGATTTATAGTAAAGATTATACGAAATCTACAACGACCGGTTATCTGTTGGGAAAAGGACAATCTCACGATTTCAATATGGTGTCCAGTGATATAACAGCTTTCGTTGTATTCCGTGCTGTTGAGGCTTATTTGAACTATATGGAAGCCTGTTACGAGAAGACTGGAAGGATTGATGCTAAAGCGGAGAAATATTGGAAAGATATTCGTAGACGTGCGGGAGTTGATGTGAATTATCAGAATACCATTGACCATACTAATATGGATATTGAAGCTCAGAATGATTGGGGAGCTTATTCCCATGGAGTTCTTGTGGATAAGACATTGTATAATATTCGTCGGGAGAGGCGTTGTGAATTTATAGGAGAAGGACGTCGTTATGAAGATTTAATCCGTTGGAGAGCATTAGACCAATTAAATCAGAACCCTTGTCTTCTGAAAGGTTGTAAAGTATGGGGACCGATGCAATCGCTATATACATCAAAACAATTATTGCATGATCAGGCTGCTGATAGTAAGAATATTATGTCGTCTCCAAGTTTGAGTGATTACTTAATACCATTGTCTGTTACTAAAACCAATAATTTATTCTTTGACGGTTTACGTTATTGTAGTGCTCATTATCTGGATCCGATTGCAAGAAAGCACTTCTTGTTGACATCACCGGATTCTCAAACGGCAGCAAACTCGGTTATTTATCAAAACCCGGGATGGTCTTTAGAGGCCGGAGAAGGGCCGTTAGACCTGTCAGGGCCGACGCATTAAATAATTTACTATTGCATATGTACTTTTCTTATTGTTA